>Ga0209795_10000842_pt1 | contig 21137 bp, 30 predicted proteins | sample AgamicOrMarz_FD_187166 | JGI IMG/M metagenome (GOLD analysis project Ga0209795, IMG submission 187166) | Agave microbial communities from Guanajuato, Mexico - Or.Ma.rz (SPAdes) (version 2) | ecosystem: Host-associated > Plants > Phyllosphere > Phylloplane/Leaf | place: Guanajuato, Mexico...
CAAATAGTAGCTACAAGTAAATTTAATATATTGCTTGACCCGCCAAAAAAACATTTCAAAGAGGCTCTAACAATTACGTTTAGAAACCAATATGACCTGTTGGATGAAGTGTTTAATTTACTTAGTCATAAATTTAGTCCGGAAGAAATAGAAATTAAATTTGCATCAAATACGCCTGGTCTTTATAAATCAATTAACGTAAGTCAGAGGCACACATTGCTTAGAATTGATAAATTTTATTACATTTTAGATTTTACAAACAAAAATAGTGTAACGGAATTTACCGAAAGCACGAGTGCAATTAACAAATACAAGCAAACTGTACACGAATTACTCTATAAAGAATACACCGAAATGAAAAAGAACTTTGATGAAGAACTTGCTAGTGATTTAGAAGAAGCAGACAGCTTAAGTACACCCTAAAGAAAATACAAGATATAAAAAGCTCTCTTTACCTTGGAGAGCTTTTTTAGTTTTAAATATGTATATAAAGGTCTTTTTGTTAGTTGGCTAATATTTAAGGTGGAATGAAGAAAAGAAGTTTTTTTGCATGATGAAATGAGATGGATGCCTGTGAAGAGGTATTATTTAGCCTTTCTAACTTGTGTATTTGTACTTTGCTCGGCAATGTATATTAAGAATATTGTGGAGCAGAAGATTGTGTTGGCTGAGAACGCCCCAAAAGCACAGGTAATAGCGGAGAATAAATCTTATCCAATGTATATGGGTAGTTACTGTTGGAGAGGGTTGGAAAACCAAAGCAAGTGTGTAAATTCATTAGGAGGGGTTAAGTTAGCCAGAAGCAAGAAAGTAATTAGTGTTAATTCGGGGGGGAGACTGGAACTTAATATAGTTAGCCATCTAAAACCTAATGAAACAAGCTTATACTTAGCAAATGGGAATAAAGAGAAGAACATAATATTAAAAAAGAATGTCTTTAGGGCACCTTTAGAGAAAGGTACCTATTATTACACGTTTGGTGCATGGTGGGAAGCGGACTATAATATTATGTCTTCAGGAAACGCATTCTATCTTTTTGCTCTTACGGTTACCTAATATAGTCCAAAACAAGCTTTTATATAAATCTCTAACTCGAACTTATGATAAAATAGAGATATAGAAATAGATAAGCAAAAAAGGAGAAAACTATGAATTTACATGAAACAGAAGAAGAAATGAGAATGGGATTTAAAATATTAACGTTTTTTCAGCATTTTACCGGATTTGTATTTGCTATGAATTTATCTACTCTTCTTTTAGCTTGGTTAAGTTGGAATAAGGATGATAAACATTGGACAGCATCATTTGCCCTTTTATTTGGTATCTTTTCGGCTATTTTATTAGTAGCTGTATACAAGAGACTTGAAAAAGGAGCATTAAAAAACTTAAATATATCAACAAAAAAAGAACTATATGCAAAAATGAGAGAATACAAGAAAATGAAATAATGAATAACCCCCTTATGGAATGCTTTAAGCCTGTAGGGGGGTTATTTTATATAAAATAGGGTATTCAAGAAAAAGACCTATAAGAAAAATTCACATTGAAACAAAAGAAAGTACCAAAAAAACTAAATTAGGTAGAGATATAGAAGGTGTATCGGCTGGAACAACAGTAGGGGTGTTATTCATGGCTACAAATATTTTAGCTGTCATCATTTCTTTGTTAATTGTTATTAATCTGTATGCCATCAACGAAATAAAACCAAAACACAAAAGAGAAAAATTTGCTATGTACGCTTTTCTCTTTCTCCTTCTTGTCTTACTCATATATAGTCTATAGCAATAAAAGAGGTACCTACTGTTATTAGCTAAGTACCTCTTTTGTTTAAAACAATGAGAAAAGATAAAATGTTTATTGAATAGATTTAAACCAATATTCAACAGCATCCATTGGTTCCTCTCTTGCATGTACGTAATAAACCTTTACATCTTCGGGTTTATAATCTTCAGGTATTTCAAAAGAAAAACGAAACTTTTTTGAAGTTTCCATATCAAACACTTGTAAGTTGTTTTGTTTAGATTTAAAGTCTTTAAATGCATCTTTTACGTCCGCTTCTAAATAACTCCAATCTAAGTCTTTATAATCTTCAATTCTATTTCGTTCAACTTTTCTTATTTTTGTGTTGTTTGGCGTATCGAAAGCGATAAAATCTGTAGGGAAACGATAATTATCAAGTCGTTTATCCCACTTACCCGTTATAGTATATGTATTTCCTTCTTGCCTCACTGAAAACGTAATGTCACTTGGTTTTAGATGGTACCAAGAGTTATAGCCTATATATCCAAAGAATGAAAGAAGGATTAGTAATGGAATTAAGAATAAAGAAAAAACAATTCGTTTTTGTTTCCTAAAGCGAATGGCTATTAAACAGATAATTAAAAAGAGAATAGGGATAATAATATGCATAAAGTGACTCCTTAATTAAATTTAACAACGTCTATTATAACAAAAAATTCAACAAAGGGGTTTGTTTTCAAGAGAAAAGGAAAATTAATCCGCTTATTTTAAAGTATAAGTAGAATTTCATTGTATTTAATTGTTTTAATATTTCAAATACATAAAAAAGCAGGGAATGTTTATTTAACATAAGCCCTGCTTTTTTTAAAAACTATCTTGTTAGTATCTTTAACAATTACTTCTTTTGTTTAGGGATGATAGTATGCTTTTCTAAGAACTTTGTATCAAAGTGTCCAGATACAAATTCAGGATGCTTTAACAACTCTAAGTGGAAAGGAATAGTTGTATTAATACCATCTATTACAAATTCATTTAGAGCTCGTTTCATACGTTGTAAAGCTTCGTCACGGTCTTTTCCATGCACGATAAGTTTTGCTACCATTGAATCATAAAAAGGTGATACAGTGTATCCTGGGTAACATGAGCTATCAACACGAACACCGTTACCACCCGGAGGAAGGTACATGTGAATTGTTCCTGGAGAAGGCATAAAGTTTTTAGCTGGATTTTCTGCGTTAATACGACACTCAATAGCATGACCAGTAATAGTAATGTCTTCTTGTTTGATTGTTAATTCTTGACCGAAAGCAACTGAGATTTGTTCTTTAATTAAATCAATTCCTGTTACCATTTCAGTTACTGGGTGCTCTACTTGAATACGAGTGTTCATCTCCATAAAGTAGAAATCACCATTCTTATCTAAAAGGAACTCAACTGTTCCAGCTCCGCAATAGTTAACAGCTTGTGCTGCTTGAACTGCTGCTTGTCCCATACGTTGACGTAGTTCTTCATTTAAAGCAGGGGATGGAGATTCCTCAACTAGTTTTTGGTGGCGACGTTGAATAGAACAATCACGTTCACCTAAGTGAATTACATTACCGTGTTGGTCTCCAAGAACCTGTATTTCAACATGACGAGGTTCTTCTACGTATTTCTCAATGTATACACCAGCATTACCAAACGCAGCTTCTGCTTCTTTTTGAGCCTGTACAACTGATTTCTCTAATTCGTCTACATTATTAGCAACACGCATACCTTTACCGCCACCACCAGCTGTAGCTTTAATGATAACAGGATATTTTACTTCCTCAGCAATAGCAACTGCTTCTTTCATATCTTTTACAATGTCTTTTGTTCCCGGCACAATTGGAACACCAGCAGCTTTCATTGTAGAACGAGCGGTATTTTTATCACCCATTTTACGAATAGCATCTGAAGAAGGACCAATAAACGTAATATTAAATTCTTTACATTTATCCGCAAATTCAGCGTTCTCAGATAAGAAACCGAATCCTGGGTGAATAGCATCTACGCCCGTAAGCGTAGCAATGCTAATAATGTTGTTCATGTTTAAGTAGCTGTCTCTAGAAGGAGTAGGACCGATGCAATATGCTTCGTCCGCTAATTGTACATGAAGGGCACTTACATCTGCTTCTGAATAAACCGCTACAGTTTTAATGCCTAGCTCTTCACATGCACGAATAATACGTACAGCAATTTCACCACGGTTAGCAATTAATACTTTCTTAAACATATTATCTACCTCCTGTAGGGCGTACTTTGAATAATGGTTGTCCAAATTCAACAAGTTGTCCGTTTTGTACAAGCACTTCAACAATTTCGCCTTCAACTTCAGCTTCAATTTCATTGAATAACTTCATTGCTTCTACAATACATACCACCGTGTCGTTGCGAACTGTATCGCCTTTTTTAACAAACTCAGGTGTATCAGGGCTAGCAGATGAATAAAATGTACCTACCATGGGTGAAACAATCTCAACTGCATTTGTATCCGTTACAGCTGGAGCTGGTGTTGAAATAGACACTTCTGGTAGAGTAGGAGCTTCTAGTTTTGGAGCTGTTGTTAAAAACGGTTCAGAAATAACTGTGTTTTGAACAGCAGCAGGAGCTGGTTGCACTGTTTCTGAGCCTTTCTTTTTAAACTCTAATTTTGTTTCACCTTGTTTTAGTGTAAATTCTTGAATAGAAGAACTGCTTTCAATTAATTGAATGATTTCTTTAATTTCACTTGTGTTTAACATGATGTTATCTCCCTTATAATTAGTTTTCTAATGATTCTTCAAATTCGCCTATTTTTCTGAATTTCTCATAGCGTTGTTCAATAAGTTCTTCACTACCCATAGATGATAAGTCGTGAAGAGCTTTACGCAATGTATTTTTTATGTATGTAGATTGTTGTTCCATATCTTTATGAGCACCACCGGCAGGTTCGGATACAACAGCGTCTACTATGCCTAGGTTGTACAAGTCTTGCGCACTTACTTTTAATGCTTCAGCAGCACGTTTAGCTTGAGTAGAGTCTTTCCATAATAGAGCAGCAGCTCCTTCTGGAGAGATAACGCTGTAAAACGTGTTCTCTAACATAAAAATCTTATTGCCAATTCCTAAAGCTAAAGCGCCACCGCTACCACCTTCACCAATAACAAAACAGATAATAGGAACACCAAAGCTAGCCATTTCTCGAAGATTACGAGCAATTGCTTCTGACTGACCACGTTCTTCTGCTTCTTTTCCTGGGAAAGCACCCGCTGTATTAATAAATGTAACAATAGGACGTTTAAACTTGTTTGCTTGTTGCATTAAACGAAGGGCTTTACGGTAACCTTCAGGTTGTGCCATACCAAAGCGTCTATGTAGATTTTCTTTTGTATTTTGTCCCTTTTGGTTGCCTATTACCGTTACAGGTATATCCTCAAACGTCCCAATACCCCCAATGATAGCAGGGTCGTCCGCATAAAGTCTATCACCATGCAATTCTATGAAATCATCAAAAATAGAATCAATGTAATTTTGAGTAGTAGGACGCTCCAGGTGACGAGATAGTTGAATACGGTCCCATGTATCCATTTCTTTTGTTTCTTCTTCTGGTTCATATTCAGAAAGTCGATTTTCTAAATTTGTAATAGCGTCAGACAAATCAATTTCATGTTTTACAGAAAATGATTTTAGCTCTTCAATTTTTGTTTTTATCTCTTCAATGCTTTCAAATGTGTCTTTATTTACTAACATGCTGCTTGTCTCCTAGTGTGTGTATTTTTAAGATAGTGGCTAATTCTTTCTTCATATCTTTTCGATGAACCACCATATCTAGTTGACCATGCTCTAAAAGAAATTCTGAAGTCTGAAAGTCTTTAGGCAACTTTTCTCTAATTGTCTGTTCAATAATACGTCTACCAGCAAAGCCAATCAGTGCTTGCGGTTCTGCAATGTTAATATCGCCTAATGAAGCAAAACTAGCAGATACACCACCTGTGGTAGGGTGTGTTAAAACAGAAACATAAAGAATACCAGCTTTATTTAATTTTTCTAATGCTGCACTTGTTTTACCCATTTGCATTAAACTCAGAATACCTTCTTGCATACGTGCGCCACCACTAGCACAGAAAAGAATAAATGGTGTTCTTGTTTCAAGAGCAACTTCAATTGCTCGGGTAATCTTTTCACCTACTACAGAACCCATACTGCCCATGCGGAAGCGAGAATCCATTACACCAAGAACAAGTGGATAGCCGCTAATTGTCGCTTTACCTGTAACAATGGCATCGTGTAGTGATGTTTTCTCTTTATCAGTCTCTAATTTTTCCTTATAGTCCGGAAAGGATAGAGGGTCAGTAGAGGAAAGGTTACGATTAAATTCTGAAAAAGAACCTTCATCTACTAAAAATGAAATGCGTTCATATGCAGAAAGCGCATGATGATATCCACATTTTGGACAAACATTTTGTTGAGCTTTCAGTTGCTCTCTAGGAACTTTCTTATTGCATCCTTTACACTTTTCAGGAAAAGGAATAAATCCAGGTTTTAAATCCGAAGTAAAAAATAATTTCTTTTTATCTAAAGTTTTATTCATTTTTAACATAAATTAGGTACACCTCTATAATTTTGAGTCAGTGGTCTGACCACTTTTTCACGAATAGTAATTTTACCAAAAAAATCGAAATACCTGTTGAGAAATCAGCAAAAAATGTAGAATAGAATATAAAAATGTAGGGATAGGTGGCAAAAAACCTTAATAAACCAAGGTTTCAAGAGTTAATAAAATTTTTCTTAATTTGGGAAAAAATAAAGAAAAACAAAGTTTAAAAGAATATGGCTATGCTAAAATAAGTTAAAAGTAAGAGTGGTAAAAGACAAATGAATAAAACTAAAAGGGGATAAATATAATGTTTCAATTTTGCAATGATACCAAAAGAAGAGTATCCATTCATCCAGGAACTTCTATACACGGGTGTACTACTGATAAAGAGAATATTATGCCATTAGAAATTTGCACGTTCCATTTACCTAAAGGAAAAGGGGCATGGGTAAAAATGTGGGATTATGGGGAAGAGAGGGGTCTTCAAATTTTGGTTACACCAACTGAAGGAGAATTTGAATTTCAGTTTTACAATGATACTCAAAGAGAAGTATCTATTCATTCAGGAACAGCTATGAATGATTGTGTATTTGATAAGTCTCCAATCTCACATTCTGAAACATGCACATTCAAATTGCCAAACGGTACTTTTCCATGGGTGAAGATGTGGGATTATCGTGAAAAAGGTGGACTTCAAATTTTGGTAATGCCCAGTACTGGACAAGCTGGATAATAAGATATATTACTAGTAAAACAAAAGAGTTGAACTCTACCTATGTTTAATAGAGTTCAACTCTTTTTGATTTGTAATAATGCTTTATTGACGGTTAAAACGTAGGATACCTAAGTTTAGTAGTTGTCATTATAAAAGCGTTTGTATTTGATTCTTCAATGAAATCACTTGTTCAGAAAAGAAGATATACGTGTGTTCTGTTGTTTTTAAAACCAATCTATCTGAAACATCTTGATATGGACCGATATAAGTAACCTTATTGCTAGGTAAGATATTCGAATAGTCCAATGTAATTTCAGTAATTGAATCTACAGGAATACTGATGAATATAGAAGTACCGGTTATTGTTAGTGCATTACCTTCTCGTTTTATGTCAAAATTCATTACGTCCAAATTATCAACCCCTAATAAATAGGCATTGCGCCCTGTTAGTAAAGTGTGTATGTATGTATTTAAAGTATAGCGTATCGGGAAAATCATTCCAACTATATTGGGATAAAACGCAGTAACTTATTTTTGTTAAATGACTAAAAAATGTTTATAAATCCCATATTTTCCTTTATGATTAGTAAGTATTTTCGATATCTAAAGTAGTAGGATAACAGATATCATAATCTTATAAATAGAAATGAGGTACAGTAAGTAGATGTTTGAAAAAATGAAAATTCGCTATTTTGCACTAAGTGCAGTTGCATTGTTTTTAATTTTGGCTATTTTGTACGGAGTGTTTATTGGAAAGCCGTCTGAAATGGACCCTGTATCGGATGTTATTTTTCAATATATTATGCTAGGAATATTTCCATTAGTGTGGTTTGGTTTACAGTTTAAAAAGCAAAAACAACCGATATCCTCTGTAGTGACCACAAAGAGAATAAAACCATATATAAAAGACATTATTATTCTAGTACCTACACTTTTGTTCTTCACATATGGAGCCTATTGGTTAACAGCATTTGCGTTACATGGGCTATTTCCAAACTATGTAAAAGAATTCTTAGCTGATGACATGGACCTGCCAGCTAATAAGGTTATATATATTCTAACAGTGTTAAATGGATGTGTAGTTGGACCAGTTGCAGAGGAATTTATGTTTAGAGGATTATTGACTAAGCGCTTAGGTACAAAAACAACTATTCTTTGGGGAACAATCCTATCTAGTTTTATTTTTAGTGTCTTCCATTCTGATATATTGGGTTCGTTTGTATTTGGTTTTATTTTATCTATAGTATTCTTAAAAACCAATAATTTAGCCGTTACTAGTCTCGTTCATATTTTATCTAACTCAATTATACTTGTGATGCCTTATACACCAAAATTCATTGATATTTGGACAATTTCAGACTTGTATAAACAAATGGTTCCAAATATTATTTGTCTAGTTATCACAACAAGCATTTTGCTGGCATACGCATGGAAGAATTGGTATGTGTTTCGTTTTAATCAGAAAGCTCAGGTGAATCAAATTGAGAAAGGTATATAGTTTTATTTCCTTAGGAATAATTTTACTTGCTGCTGGTGTTACATGTAGCATTAAAAAAGAGGATGTAACACGTATAGATGCAGATATACGTATTCTTAAAAACAATAAACAAGTAGATACAAAAGTTTTTACAACAACTAATAAGAAAACAATAAAGAAGCTCGATAAACTATTTGCAAAAGTAGTATGGACTCAAAGCCCAAAATTTAAGATGGCAAGAAGCGAAGATGCAATTGTTACGTTCTTTTACAAAACAGATGAAAATAAACCGGAAGAATTAGTGGAATATCATGTATGGTATAACCAAAAAGATGGAGCAACTATCCTGAGCGGGTCGAAAGAGGATAAGGTAGGAACATTAGATAAAGAGTTTGTAGAAAAGTTGCAAAAGGAATTATCAAGTGAAGTCTCAACTAAGGTCGTTCAAAAAGACAAATAAAAGTTACTTGTATTCTAGTTGTTTAGTAGGACAAAAGATTCATTTTTAGTTCTCCGCTATAAAAATCATGTAATAAAACGTAATTAATATTACTACTATTTTTAAGGAGAGATGGAAATGAAAAATAAAAACAATAATAAATTGCTGAAATCAGAACAAAAGGCTGCTCTGTGTTGGAAAGATGGGTATGATTTTGAGTATAAAAAAGGGTGGCACGTAAAAGTAAGTTGGCAAGCAAGAGAAAGGCTTAATAAACAAGATTTTATAAACTTTATGTATAGAATGGGTTGGGAACGTAACCTATATGGAATGTTAAGATATCATTAAAATAATAAGATTAATTAAATTAAGACCATGACTTCTATTTTAATTAGAAATCATGGTCTTTTTTTGTTAATTGTCTTATAAAGTTTCAACCAATTTTTATAATATCCGATACAATTCTAAAAAATGCTTATGGCATATCACTAAAGGAGAATGAGTTATGAATATGAAAGAGTTTTGGAATTTAATTAATGGTTTTGCTAACCAACCGGAAGATAAACAAATTATATGGTTGAAAGATGAATTAGTAAATAAAAGTGTACAAGATATTATGGAGTTTAGAAAAATATACTTTGCAATAGAGGATGAACTATATATGAACTCAACATTAGCTCAGTATGTTGCAAGTTTGTTTCCTGAAAAGGGAGTTATGAAACATAAGAATTTCTGTATATGGTTAATTGCACAGGGATATGAAAAGTATATAGATGTTTTAAATAGATATACAGCTCTTCCCCATATCTTGAAAGAATCAAATATCAAAGAGCCTTATCGAAATGATTTTGCAGGATTTGCAGCTGCATGCGCTTATTTAGACAAACGTCAAAATCATATAAATGGAATAGGAGAACATGACGAGGATGCTTTTATTTTACTTATGAATGAAAATCTTTTAGAAGTAGAAGAAAAAATGGAGCCCTTAGAAATTAAAAAGCTATTGAAGGTGAAGAATGGAACCATTGTTATGTGATTAATTACCAAGAAATTAAAAATGCTAAGGCAAAGATATAGTTTATGTATCTTTGCTTTTTTTAGTTGCGCCATAAGGTATTTTCGTTACTGTCCGTAAAATTAAAAGCTTCGCCATTCTTAGGAAGTAGGCGAAGCTTTTAGCAAGAAATATATTCATATATATAATCACTACGTCAAATGTGGTCGCAAATCTGACATAATGTATTTTTTATCTTTAATAGTCACTTAAAAAAGAACAATTACGATTATATCTCAAAGGATAGATAATTCAAGAGTTTTAAACTAAAAAAGTTAGGGAAAAATCCATAGGGGATTTCATTAATAGGGAAGCTTGTTTGCTCTATATTATAAATTATAATACCAGACAGAAATGCGCTATATAAGTCTTGGAATGACCTATGTTATTCCTAAAAGAGAATTGTAAGATGCAACTAATAAATGATACGATAAAGTTGTATATACAAGCATATTTATTAAAGGAGAAGGCAGTAATGAGAAAGAAAATTAGGGCGTTAACAAAAGAATTAAAACAAGCAAATGGGGCTCATATACTCTATGAGTTTGCGAACATAGAAAAATATATTGATAATGCTGTCACCTATGTTCTTGGAGGAATTGAACAGGGGGACCATGTATTGATATTAGAAAATGATAAATTATATCCCTTAATTCATAAAAAGTTAATTCATCTTTTAGGTCAGGTCGAAATGGATAAAGTTCATCGAGTTAATAACTTTGACTTTTATACTCTTCAAGGGAATTTTAACCCTAACGCAAAAACAAAATATTTGTATAAATATCTAAAACCATATGTTGAACAGAATATATCTATACGAACGTGGACGCATGTAGAATGGGGAGACCAGAAAAAGGTTATTGATGATTTAAAGGACTATAAAGAACAGATGGAATCGAAGCCTTATAATTTAGGGCTTACATCTATCTTTGCTTATAACACTGAACGTCTAACGCCGCTTATTAAAGAGTACTTAATAAAATGTCATGACGTTTTAATGCTAGATGATACCATCACATACATAAAGTAATAACACAAAGTAAAAGTAACCCACAGAGAAAGCGGGAATAGGTCTCTGTGGGTTCATTAAATTAAAGAAAATGTGGTGTTTTTGATTTCTTTCTACAACCTATGCTGGCATATGTCCATTTGTGCTATTTACTCTTTTATAAACTCAATATTTTTCAACTCAGCAAAGACACCTCCGTAGAAATTAAGTAACTGTTCTAGTTCGCTTTCAAAGCATTTCATAATCATTGTGTCCAGACTCTTTATCACAAATTTAAATTGGTCCCTATCATCAGAGAGAGTAAGTAACCTCAACAGGCGTTCCAACTCATCATATCCCTCGGCTGGGAAAGACTCCCTATTTTCTTCTATCTTGCTTATAAAATCATCATAGATAACCGCTCGTTTAATGTGTAACATTGCCTCTTTACTAAAGGTTAATTCTTCGTTTTCTTTTTTCATGTTCTGCATCCTACTTTCATAGTGTTTTTGTTTTTTGATTAGAGGGTAAAATTTGTCCCTTCATAGACTAGTAGTGAAACGAAACTCGAAAAACTAAAACAAATTGAAAATTTTTTAAAAAAAGTTAGTAATTCACTACGCATATCTGACTTTTTTAACCCTCCTACCTTATATAGAGAAACAAGTAACCAAAAACTAAAACAAATAAAAAAATAATTCATTTTTATTGCTAAAATAGTTATTTCGTACTAGAATTCATACGTTTTTAGTCAAAGAATCACTGTTGACGATATAAAGAGGTGTGAAGAAGTGAGTGATTTAGCTATAGTTTGGAGCGATAAATGGAGTCAATATATAGAGTGCGAGTTACAATTAACGGAAAATAAACTGTTGTATTTGCTTCTTTTCGAAGAAGAGGTAAAAGAGTTTTTACGTGGACTAGAATTTAAAAGTGCGTATTGGACCCAGCCTTTTAACCGGATGAGTCCATCATTTGAAATTGTTGTGGAATATAAACTTGAAGATAAGCCGTTGGAGGTAAAACTTCTAGGTAATTTAACAGAAAAGAGTTTGTTTTTACACAACAACATTGAATACTTGGAACAAAAACTTGGCTTTCATATAAACGAAGATGGACTGTCTGGAATGGGTACCCTTTTTAAACATTTTGGTGTTATATCTCTAATTGACGCTTTTCACTTAGTAGAGAATTAATTTTAAAATAGAACAAAAATGAAAGAATGAGGTTTATACAGTCTGATATCGCTGTCTATACAGAGCATGTGTTTGCTATAATAAATCTACATAAATAAGAATACAAGAAAATGGGGAGAAGATATGCGTATACAACAAAAACTGGGTATGACAGAGCTGATTACAGTAATAAAACGCTGCAAAGAGAATGAATTACTTGTTTCTGAATATGAGGAAAAGGGAGTTAGTTTGCTACTTTCAAGCTTTTATAACCATGCAAATTTCTATGTAGAGTGGTTATTAGAAAATGGCGCTAATGTCAACGTATTGGACAAGGAAGGCAATTCACCGTTACGGTATGCAGTAATAAAAAGTGAACCAAAAATAATTAAACAAATAGCAGCTAAGACAAATGATGAAATTAAAACAAACAGCAGTGCTTTGTTTCATGCAATTAATGCATTCAAATACAATAATTTTATAGCGTTAGTAGAGCTTGGTTTTCCTTTAGAGAATAAAAATGGAAAGAGCTTGCTATTAACCGCATTAGAGCATTTAAGGGATGCAGTATACAGAAATAGAAAAACTGACACAGAAAACCTTCTGCATATTGTCAATTATTTAATCCAGAACAACGCTTCAATTGGCGACAAAGAAATTAGTTATATGAAAAAGATGGGGGAAGCTGAATCAATTCTTGAAAGTGGGGTTGTAAGAGAAGCTTATGAACTAGAGATGTTTGAATTAGTTCGGGTTTTTATTCAAAACGGAATTAGTGCTCACAGAAGCAATGCTACTCATGAAGAGACCGTGTGTGAAACCTTCATTAAGAAGAATGATAAGGAGTGGGTGGAATTTATCTTAGATAATAGCGAAGATAAAAAAATTCCCCATACAAGATATATCTTACGTTCTATGCAAAATCCCGAGATGCTTGAAGTGCTGCTTAAAAAGGGGGTAAACCCTAATAAAAATATTGGGCTAACCGATGGAACTCTTCAACAAATTGCAAAATCATTAGGGAAGTATTACAACAAAAAAAGCATTGAATTGCTGTTGCAATACGGAGCAGATGTTAATAAGAAGTCCAGATACGAATGGACTGCTATAGTGGAGTTACTAATTGTTAATTCGGCACATAGTAACAAACAACACGAATTTTTTAATCTTATAATGGAGAAGAAACCAGCATTGTTAGATATTGATATTAGCAGAGGGCTACATACTAAACCTGAAGAATTTCCGACAAGTGAACCCCACCATGTATGGGATGTATTTGAATTAGCAATTTCTCAAAATAGGTATGACTGGTTTAAGCCATATATTAAAAACATGACGGAGGAAGAACAGGTTTTATACGAAGAAAAGGGATTTTTGAATTTGCTAAATTTAGATAAAGGAATTGTTAAGCTAGAGAAAATGGGTTAAGGATAAAAAAGCAATAGACTTGTACTGACTTATAATAATGCTCTTTGTGAAGAGACATAATAAGAGATAAATATGAAACCAAATTAGTCAAATGTAAAGGAGTGGAGAAAAGAAACATGTTCAGCATTAAAGCAAAATGTTCAATCTGTCAAAAAGAAATTCAACCCTCAGAAGAAATATATGTCAGTATGAAGTATCCTGAATACAGCGATATAACCAATATTAACGAGTTCTTACAGAACAAAGGCAAACTAATTTGCGAACAATGTTTCTTTGACCTACAACTAAACAAAAAGTAGAAGCTTCCTGTGTAAGGAAGCTTTTTTCAACACATCACTTAAACTATTTTACGAATGAATACTTATTGTATTATAATGACAACTGCGTACTAACATAATAGCAAGAATTAAAATGGAGAAAAGTAATGTCTGAAAAATTTAATGAACTAAAACGAATCCTAAAAACGGAAGCAGCTAAGTACAAAAAGTGGTATGTTCCAACAAAAGAACAAATTGCTCATTATAGAAAACTTAAAAAGCAAGGATACGAAGTGAATAGAAATTATAGACGTGGAAACTTCCATGAAGCCTTTCAAAATCGTTTAGTTGAAATGGCTAAAGACTATGGACTTACTGGTGAAAAAGAGTATCGAGTTGATAAGCATCGTTACTCAAAGACAGAAGGTTATATAGATGTCTTGTGGAGAACAAAGCTTAAGAATCCTTTAGTAGCAATTGAACTAGATACCAAAAACAATCACTCAGCTGTAGAGAAATTAGCAAACTGCTCAGCAAAGTATTGTATATGGATTACAATTGGAACCAACTTCGACCTAAATGACTTTGATTATCTTGGGGAGTTAGCTTTAGATAGAGTTATATTAGAAAGCGGAAAAGAAATTCATTTTATAGTGGTTTAATTTAAACTAATATTACGATATAAAAGCCCCAACCGGTTCAATAATACTGACGGTTGGGGTTACTTATTTATTGTCTTTGTAGCTTATCTTCTTGTTAAACGAAGGTTATATTTATATGTTTCTTCGTCGGAAGATAGTTTGTATCCTAATGTAGGGTTGTAATCTACGTATAATATGTCCGGTAAGTGATTTGCAGATTCTGAAGAAATTAAAAACGGAATGCCATCCACGTTTTTTAACACATCTTCCTCCTGTTTTGCATCAATCCACAAGTAGTGGTCTACATAAATAGAACAACTACCAACAAATATCGCTTCAATACGAACACCTTCATTTTCACTAAATGATACTTTATTTAGTGCCTGTGCTGCTGATTGTCTAACTACTAGTTTCATAAGAAATCGCTCTTTATTGTTTAAATACTCTTTTCTCCTTGTAAGTATTATGGAAGAAGCTCTTATTATCCTTTATTCATTCTCCAATAGGACGTTAAAACGCATATGGTCATCAATTTCAGTAAACTTTCGTTTGCTCATTTCATCTAATTTCTCATATTGGAATTGAGCTGATGCCCATGTCTTTCCAGATAAAGGACTTAAAACGGCTTTCTTGTATTCATAGAATCCATCTTGTAGCCAGAAGATAATTTTATCATTTAAATAAAAATAATAATTGTATGGATGTTCTTGAACTGCTTTAGATATATACTCAGTAAAAGAATTCTTTTCCCCATTTTCTTTTAGTTCTAACCATTCATCATATGAAAACGGCAATTGATTCATTTCTATCTTCTCGCATACTTCTCTATACTCCTTAACTTGAACTTCAAAATCTTCCATAACACGTTTACGAGCAGCAAAACTATCCTTGTATTCCTTGAATTCCTCAATATCATAGCTGTCCATTGTAGGCACATTATCATAATCAATAGAGTCTATAAAAGTAAGATATTCGCCAGGTGATATTCCTTCTAAAAATACAACAAGTTCAGCGAAGCCAAAATCATTTGCATAATATTGAACACTATTTTTACTAAACATGTTTGTTAATGCCGACTTTCTTACTGTTGCAATACCAATGTCCAAAATATTTCCTTTTTTCATCATAGTCATAAGAGTGACCTCCAAAATTTTTTAAAACATTTTAGCATGGTTTTTGATATATAAAGAAAAGAAATGAGATTATTTTTATAGTAATTTAAAAAGAAAAGAAGAAAATGAATTATTTTTTCTAACCTGAACATACTACACAAATAAATTATTTTCCATTATTTAACTAAAACAACTAAAGGTCATTATACAAAGGATGAATTATATGGACAATATAGAAAAGCAAGAAGAAAAATGGTATGTAATGTACAAAAAACTGAAGGTGTTTCAACAACAAAATGGTCATTGTGATGTTCCGTTGAGGAGTGAAGGAGAACAACGTAAGTTAGCCATATGGATTAGAAATCAGCGAAGATTTAAACAGAGAGGCGAACTAGCGGATGATAGAGTTCAAGCGCTAGACATTATACAATTTGTCTGGAATAGATATGATAAAAATTGGGAAGAAATGTTTGAACTTTTTCTTAAATATAAGAAAAAGAACGGTCATACGTACATAGGAAAGAATGCAACTATTGATAATGTAAATATAGAAAAGTGGGCAATACGACAGAGCTTTCTCTATATGACTGGAAAAATTGAAGAAGAGCGAGAAAGAAAATTATCTGATGCAGGTTTTGTTTGGGACCGAAACCAAATGAGGTGGGAGGAAATGTACAGTCTTCTCATTACATACAAAAAACAAAATGGTCATTGTAACGTTCCATATAAATACACAGTAAAAAAGAAGAAGTTGGGTGTGTGGGTATCTTGTCAACGTTTTTATCGTAGAGAGAATACTTTAACCCAAGAACGTGAGGATAGATTAAATAAAATCGAGTTTTTATGGAATCCTTCCAAGGAAAAATGGTACGAGATGTATAAAACGCTTGTAGAATATAAAAAGGAAAATGGTCACATCCAGGTTCCTGAAGAAGAAATCTATAAAGGGAAAAAGCTTGGAATCTGGGTAAAACATATAAGTAACACAAAACACAAATTAGGTGATAAAAGAAAAGAATTACTGGTCAGTGTAGGGTTTTGTTTAAATGTACGAGAAGAGAAATGGAACAACAAATTTGAGCTACTTAAGCAGTATAAAGAAAAATATAATCATTGCTGTGTCCCTTTAAGGCACTTGGAAGAGGGACAAAAGTTAGGTCAGTGGGTTGCTATGCAAAGGCGATTAAAGAAGGATGGAAAAGCATCAGAAACACGGTTAGAAAAGTTAAATAACGTAGGGTTTATTTGGGAGCCTAGGTTAATACCTAAGGAAAAGAGATGTGCCTATAATTAAGTACATAAAAAATTAATAAAAAAGCCGCTAATTATAATCGTATTATATTCAGCGGCTTTAATTACCTCTTTAATTTCTAACTATGTCAGTAAGGTTTAATCCCGAACTAAGTTTTTGTCTGTTAAAATTAGCTTATTAAAAAGCGTATCTTCGTGAAAGATTTCTTCCATAAACGCATGAACTTCTTTTCCATCCTGAAGTTTAATTAAAAACATAGGAGCACATTCAATATCTACTTCTTCACTTGTTAAGCTTCTGATTACTTCGAAAGGTTCACCTAAGTACTTTTTTAAATCAGATTGAGTAGTAGAAAATCCATTTTTCTTATAACGTAAGAAATCCTCTAGTGTTATCTCTTTATTAATTATTCCATATACTGTTGTCATGTTAAAACTCCCTTTATATAGATATTAAAACAAAAGTGTTTCTTTGTTTGACATATTGTATATGAATATTAAGAAAGTAGTAGAAACTAAATAAAAAGACGAATGAAAAAGGAGGGCTCGGATTATTGGAGTGGGAATAACTCATATTCCCACTGATGAAAGCATTCCGTTAGCATATAATAGCCTCTTTCACCGTCCTTCTTTATGTATCCGCATTGTTGAGAATCTGCAAGGGAAGTAGAATAAGTAGTGGATTGCTTAAAGTTAGTAGCATCTGTTTTTACTTCAATCCAGCCTTGTTTTGCTTTCTTATCATACCTATATTTAAGGGTGTAAGTCACACTTCCTTCAGGTAGTTGTAGCCCTTGTCTCTCAAGTTCCTCTTCCTTGTCTTTACTAATACCGTAAGATTTATCTCCATAATTACGGACAATTCTTATTTCATCTTCTTTGTGGTTCTTACTATTCTGTATAAATGCCTCTAATTTATTTACATTGCTTAATTCATCACCATTCTGGATAACATCAGTGCTCAATGTTTTTTCCGAACATCCGGTGACTAGTGTAATAATTAAAGACAGTAAAAGTAATTTCTTAAACAAAATTTTAGCTCCTTATACTTGCATTATCGATGCAAAGATAGATTAAAGCGGGTTATAAGAACGTTTTAAAGGAAACTCTTCTTTATGATTCCCTTTGTTATCAGTCCATTCCACTTGAATGATAAATGTATCATTTCTTTTTGGACGTTCACCCAATCCCATAAAGTCAAATGTTGAATCAGATTTAAGGGCAGTTGGAGGGGTATAGTCAGTAGCTTCACCATTTTCGACAACTACAAATTTAGTTAGTGTAATTTTTTGGTCTTTATCTCTTTCAAGTATGCCATCCCAATACGTATCATTTTTTGTGTGTTTTGCTGTCCAAACATTACTTGGGGACGTACCAGTTAAAGCAGGCTGCCGATGAAAATAAAGAAAAGCAAATAGACCAAATAAAATAGCTAATGATACAATAATGAGAATTTTGTATTCGCGTATTTTTGTCATATTATTCTCCTATGCAAATTTAATAATAAGAATAATATAGCACACCAAGTGAATGTATTACTGTACTTTTTCCTAAATTATTTTAAAAGAGGTAAATTTAACAATCTTTTCTGAAAATGAGCTATAATCTCTAAAACTAGCAAACATGCTGAAAGGAAGATATACATGGAATTATGTCTAATAGAACAAGTTGAAAATTTAATTATTGAAGTTAAGAAAGCACAAAGTGATATTGTGAATTCGGATAATGAACTCTTTGAAGAAAAAGATTTAGATACTCTTGCTGAAGAAGCTAAAAAACTGGCTTAAATCTGTGAGAGAACCTCTAAACAAATTAAAGAAGAACTTGAAGAAGACTAAGGTTTAAGAAAGACATTAATTTCAAAAGCATCCTACATATTATATGAAGGATGCTTTTATTCCTTATGCCTGTATTTGGTTAGTGTATGCCTTCTCCTTTAGGGTGGATAGGAGCTAGAGCTAAACTGAGAATTGCGTCAGTAACAGAAGCATCATCTCCAATAATAAGTAACTCTATTGCTAACGTTATTGATTTTTTGCACTTTCCTAAATCATGCTCCGCTACACTTTTAAAATGGTGTGCATACTTAAGCTCATGTTCCAAATCTTCTATTTTCTCTGTTGATAGCTTGAGTTCGCCTTCCAGAGCTCGTATTTTATTTTCAAGTTCTTCTTTTGTTACTTCTTTGTTTTCAGAATCGGTTTTTTTCTGTTTCACCAGCAAATCCTCCTTTGTTTAGAGAGAATCTAAAAAGCTAACTGCTATTTAACTTTTAATTGATTCTTTAGTTTATGAGATGAATAGTAGACTTTATGCGTGTACTATATTAAAAACTAAAAATTAGCGGTATTTTAGTAGAAAATCAGTAGTAATATTTGAAGTTTTTTTAAGGTCACATGTACAATTAATACAGATTAGTTAGTACATCATTATGTGGAGGGCAAAATGAAAAAAACCGAGTATTTTATAGATATCAAGAAACAGACTCTATTTAAACAAGAGAAAGTCATCTCCAATCAAAAAGCTACTGAAATATTGTCCGTAGAAGAGGTGGAAATCAGTATTTTTAATAATAAGGTTCAAAAGGTCTTTGTTTGCACCCATGAAACTGAAAGGGAAAGTTATCTATCTTTCTTGTCTTTAGATGAAATTAAAATGAAGTGGAATACACAATATAAGCAAAATATTAGTGTCGATAATGAAGTATATTTAGAAGAGTTCCCAGGGGAATACTGCTTCTTTGTTGAATTATGGGAGGGGAAGAGTGGAGAGAAGATATTAGTGTTATATGAGCAACACTAATACAGAAACAATTTTAATATGGATATAATTGGAATTAAGTAAATAAAAAAGCCACAAACCAAGCATCGACAGAACAAAACGGGCGGAAGTAACTTCAATAACTCCAAACAAGTGACCTCTTTCACACAAAGAGGGTTCTGCGTATGGCTGCTTCCTTCCGGACCTGACCAAGTTTACAGATTCTTTGTTGAAACAGACTTGTTTTTCAACGTTATATTCACTATTCACTGTCCCCACAATGTAAAGCCTCAAGCTTGGACTTCAGCCCTGCTAGAGCGGATTTCAGGATATAGGGCACCGCTACCTCCCCGCTTATTGTGACTATTCATATTTTGTGTATTTTATTTTAAATTCCTTTTTTATTTTTTAAAATCGTTCTTGTTAAGAAAATAACACACGTATATACTAGATAAGGCTTAAAAAAAATTCAAGAAAGTGGCTAGTGAGGGATACAGTGAAATATTTTAAAGAAGCACAAAGTATTTGGACAAATCAGGTTCCTAAAAAGGGACAATCAGAGACAGTTGAAGGTGAATTAATCCGAGCAATAGAAAAGCTTCGAACTGAAGCGTATGACAACGGTAATGCTAACTGGGATGAAGCATTCAGCTACTTTATAGGGTACATATGGAAAACACTTATTGATGTAAATCTTTTTAAAGAAGATGAAATTAATGAAATTGGAAGTATTCTCGAAAGGCTAAAAATGTATAAACAACCCCATTTGGAAGATGATTTATATGATAAGTTAGCGGACTATGCAGTTATGTGGAGTCAAGCGAATAATGGACCTGTTCCGAGAGAACATGACCCAAAACAATATAGATAATTTTTAATAATTAAACCTGCATGCTCCTAATTAAAGGTGTAAAGTGCAGGTTTTACTTATGGATATAAATATATGTCAAAAGTTAAAAGTAAGGGTTTATATTGACTTAAAAGGACTGCTAGTATATATAGAACTTCGGAAGAAATATGTTGTTTACAATTATTTATTTGGGTAGTCTTTTTATTCATTTATAAATTAAGTGTGAGCCTTTTTATATTAAAGAAGGTGAGAAGAGTGGAATTATATAAAGATGAGTATTCATATTATTACATCCTGCTATTCACAAACGGTTTCTAATTCAAACATTATTATCTTTTTGTTATGCATCGATACAGCTACAAACTATAAAAAATTTGCCAAAATGAAAAAATTGCAGCACGAACCTGTCAATGAACGGCAGAAGCAACGAGTAAAGAAAGGCATTTATCATATTCAACACATTAACAATTTTCATAATCGCTTAAAGAAGTGGATGGAAAGATTCCAAGGGGTTGCGACGAAATACTTGGATAACTACTTAAACTGGTTCCGTTGGCTTGATTTGGGTAAAAATCTAGCATTTGAAAAACAAGTGGAACAAATTCTTATTTTAGCGTGCCAAAAATCAAGTTATATGACGATTGAAACTTTCA
>Ga0209795_10000844_pt1 | contig 21070 bp, 24 predicted proteins | sample AgamicOrMarz_FD_187166 | JGI IMG/M metagenome (GOLD analysis project Ga0209795, IMG submission 187166) | Agave microbial communities from Guanajuato, Mexico - Or.Ma.rz (SPAdes) (version 2) | ecosystem: Host-associated > Plants > Phyllosphere > Phylloplane/Leaf | place: Guanajuato, Mexico...
TTGTTTGCACGTCTACATTTGGTTTGTTTTCGTAGGCTTCATTTTCAATGCGGCTGCTGACATTATACGCTTCTACTGAAAGAGCCGTTTCTTTCGTTAACTTGAAGCCTTTTACTCCTTGTCCCTGAAGTTTTGCTGCTAACTTTTCATGTCCTGGTTTTAAAAGATAAGCAGTCGGACGTTCGCGGACAAGCGTCGGCGTTGCTTTCTTTGCACTGTAGTACGTCACAGGAATTTCTTTAACAGACGCGCTTTCCACATCAACCATTTCTAACGTGGAATTTGGTATTTTTTTATTTTCACTGTTCACAACAATTGGATCATGATCATTTGCATTTTTTCCTTTTTTGACAAACGCTGCTTTTTCTTTTGCAATCAGCGCTTTAATTTGTTTGGCATGATCGGCTGTTTGCGTAATCAGCTTTTCTTGCGTAGCAATTTGCGCACTCACTCGCCGCGGAAAATCTTCTCGTCCAATGCCGATTCCCCTGCTTTCGACTAAAAACGAAAACGATGGATACAAGCCTAGTGAGTTTCGGCCGATCCGCGGTTCAACTGAGCCTTCTTCCACTTCAAGCTGCCCTTGTTTATTCACTTGAGACGTATAGTATACCTCTCCTGAATATCCTTGCTTTTCAATTGCTGTAAGCGTGCTGTTCACAAACAGCTCATCAGACATGTCTCGAATGCGCTGCGGAATATTTAAGTTTCGACCGGACTGCAGTAAAATATCGTGATACTTCCACACGCCTTCTTTACCGATATTTTTAAATCCGCTGCTGTAAGGTGTATATTCATGAGCGTCAATAACAACTTCTGGTGAAAAACGGTTAAATTCAGCTCGTACGCTCTGCACTTCCGGGCTTTCAAGCTTTATGTAGTCGCGGTTTCCGTCTAAATTATTCGCTAGCTGACGTTTAAATGCATAAGACCCGTCTGGATTAATGCGCGGCACAATGACAATGTTCACTTTATTTAGCACATCTTTTCCAAAATCTTCTGTTAAACGCGTTGCAACGGCGAGTACGGATTCACCGCTTGCAGGTTCATTTCCGTGAATTTGACTTTGAAGCCAAATCGTTGGCTTTTTGGATGTCTTTCCATCTGCAAATTTCTTTTCCTTCGAAAAGTACAGAGCCGGAATGTCTCGCCCTTGCTGTGATTTACCGATAATCTTCAGCTTTACGTACGGACTTTTATGAGCAAGCTTTTGAACATAACCCATCATTTCTTCTTGAGTCGTAAACGCGTCTTGTCCTTTTGTAAATGCCGGCGTTGCTTCATTCACCTTTATTTCTGGATAAAGCGCTTTAATTTTTTCCGGCTGACTATAGTCTTTTCCGTAATAAGGCATCTCAGCTTGTACCGCAAGCGGCGACAGCAATAATCCAATCGACAAAATCGCCGGCGCCGCTGTTCGTTTTACAGTTTTTTTCATTCATTGACTCCTCCCCATCCCCTTGGTTAGACATTTTAAATTTTTAAAATATTTAAAATGTTACATAAATAATTATACCGTTTAAGGAAATAACTTCAAGATAAGGGAGCTGAACCTTTTTGACTATTTTAGTGTATTGTACGCTTTTTATAGATATAAGCAAAGATTGATTATACCTTATACTTTTATACGTACCTATTACATACAGAAAAACGAAATTTCCACCTCTACCTTATAGATAAAAGAGGTTGAGACATAACTGAATGAATTCAATCTAAAGACAAACAAATGGGATACATGACCTCGTATGGAGTGCTTGTGACACCGCAGTTGATTTCCGTGCAAGACTTCGCTTTCCGCGGGCGGCCGGTGAGCCTCCCCGTCGCTTGCGCTCCTGCGGGGTCTCACCTGTTCCGCTTTTCCCGCAGGAGTCTTCGCCTTGCCCTCCAATCAACTGCTAGAAGGAACTAAACAGATGAAACCTACGTTCGCCATAACAAAAAAATGAACCACTAATCGAACATGTTGATCAAAAGAGGCAGCAACCTATTGACTTAAGTTTCCTCATCAGCTCTATAGAAACATAAAAAACTCTCTCCATGAGGAAAGAGCTACTCTATCACAAAGTCCGCTTCTGCTTTTACCACTCCGTTTACAATAACAGAAAGCGTATGCGTACCACTGTAATGTTTTCTTGTACTTAAATCTTTAAACGCATGCTTTTTTGTGACTGTCAGCGTTTGGGCTGCTTTTGCTTGAACATTTTTTAGCATAAACACTTTTTGAATGCGGTTTCCTTTTGCTTTTACGTAATGAATTCCGTACTCTATGCGAAGCGGCATGTTTTTTTCTACCGATAGCTCAAAGGAAAAGTCAATGCTATCACCAATCGTAATGGCATGCGGCTGTAAGCTAAGCCCTGTGACATTCACTCCGGGGTCATCTCCATAGCCAAAAAGAGCAAGTGCTTCAGGATCTCCTTTTTTCAGCAGTGAACGGCACGCATGTTTAACGATCCAGTCGGTTTTAGAGTCTTTTCCGTACCAGCTTTTCACCACATCAAGCATCCAATCTTTTTCGATGTAAGAAATATCATTTAAATGATTGGCTACGCTTTTGCGGACATATAGCGATTCATCGCATTTTAACTGCTCTAAAATCGGCAGCGTTTGTTTTGGATCTTGCTTTAACGCAGGTACTGACTGTCCCCATGGAAGTCTAGGCCGGCTCCCTTCGCTTGCTAATCTGCGAATATGATGGTTTTCATCTCCTGCCCATTCAATCATTTGCTCAAGCATTCGATTTTTATCTTGAATCAAAAACGGACGCACCGCAAATTCTGACGTAGAAAACGGCGTAAAAAAAGCGAGTGCTTTTATTGAAGCTTCCCAAGCGTTCAACCCGTATAGTTCAACGTAATCTGGAAAAATAGTGCCTTGAAGTCCTCCTACCGTTGGAGCCACTTTATATAGGATATGAAGTGCTTCTTCATAATCCGCCGGCAGCACTTCATGCATGGAAAGGGTAATCCTTCTCATTCGCTCTTTCAGCGCCAACTCTTCCCAATCTTGTTGAAAAACCAGCTTATGAAATACTTCTTTATCAAAGGAACTCATTTCACGTGAAAAAGCGTCGCTTAAGTGCGTAATCAATTCTTCATTAAACACGCTTTTACGTAATTCTTCAGCCATACCTATCCCTCTTTTCCCGGTACCATGTTATTTTCTTCCGAATAAAGCGCTCGTTCGTACATGCCTTTTTTAAAAATTTGCATAAACAGCTGCTTATTTTTGACTTCTTTAAATCCATACTGACTATACAAACCGTGAGCATCTTTTGTCGCCAATAAAATTTTCCGTACGTTTTGAATCGGCTGATAGCGAATCATTTCTTGTACCAGCGCTTTTCCAAGCCCGTTTCCTCGCGCATGCGGAAGAATAAACACATCCGCCAAGTAAGCAAACGTCGCAAAATCTGAAATAATTCGTCCAAACCCTACTTGTTTATCGTACTCATCATACACGCCAAAACAAACGGAATGTTCAATAGACGTTTGAACAAGGTGAAGCGGAATTCCTTTTGCCCAGTACGATTCATGATGAAGGTACGAGTAGATGACATCTATATCAAGCTTTTCTTTATTCGTATGTATTGTAAAGTGATGATTTTCTTTCATGCTGCATCCTCCTTGCTTCTCTATCATAGCACAAATGTTCGTAACAGAAAAAAGCCTTTTGCGGTAAAAGGCTTTTTTGGTTAGTTTGATATTTTTTTAGAAACGGAAGGAGTTTTTCTATAGCGTCTTCCTACTATGTAAATAAGCGGACTGCCAATAATCGTCGGCAAAAACCAATATGAAAGATCGGGAAGCTTGTTTAACAGCGGAATACTGTCTCCAATATTCACAAGCAGCGCGGTAACGGCTCCGATATAAGACCCCAGCATACCGCGAATATGGTGTTGAAGCCAGCTCTTCCATTTTTGCTTACGGGCTGCATATCCATAAATCGCTAATCCGTATGAAAACACCGCAATATAAAATAAATAAGCAATTTCATTCCATTTCCAAATCGATAACATGATAGCCGTAGCTGCTAGTGCTGCATAAGCACCGTGATACACTTCTCCCCATTTTGTATGCCGTCCTTTTTTCTTAGCCGCTAGCATGGACACCGCTCCTGCAAGCAAACAAATCATGCCGAGTCCAATATGTATACTTAATATAACTTTAAATAAATCCAACGCGCTCTCTCCTTCTACGTCCTTCTCTTTTATATCTTCGGCTAACACATCTATTTTTTAACAAAATATCCCTATTTACTTTCCAACTCTTTACTTACATGATGCATATGCTCCATATTAAGAAGCGCATACTAGCTGTAGAAAAGGAGGCGGATAGATAGTGGAAAATGCTCGAATTAGCGGATGGCAGCTGTTTGTGTTAATTACGCTCTTTGAGATTGGCAGCGCCTTTTTAGTCGGCTTAGCAATGGATGCTAAGCAAGATGCTTGGATTGCCATTTTAGTTGGTATGATCAGCAGCTATGCACTCATTTTTATTTATTATCGCTTGCACCGCTATTATCCAGTTTTAGCTCTGACGGAGTACATTGAAAAAATTATTGGAAAAGTGCGGGGACGCATACTGGCTTTTCTTTACGTATTATATTTTGCTAACGGAGCCGCGCGGGTACTGCGCGATTTCGGCGCGATGCTTCTTACTTTTGTCTATCCTGACACGCCGCTGTTTATAGTGAACGCTTTACTGATGCTCGGAATTATCTATACGGTTCGCCAAGGAATTGAAGTGATGGCACGTTCGGCAGAACTGCTGTTTTTCTTCATTTATGTACTCTCGCCGTCGCTGGCTTTATTCTTATCTTCGTTTCTGGCCTCCTTGATTTTTCAAGCCTAAAGCCAATGCTTGAAAATGGTATTTCTTTAGTGCTGAGGGTTGCCTACAGCCAGACGCTGTATTTTCCTTTTGGCGAAGTCATTGTATTTGCCATGATTTTTCCTCATACAAAAAATGTAAAAAAGACCACGTTTATTGTATTCATTGCAATTACGTTAAACGGCATTAACCTTATGATTACTATGATTGTGAATATAAGTGTGCTAGGAGTTGCCCTAACGTCCAGATCTGCTTTTCCGCTTTTAAGCACTGTTTAAAGCATTCAATTCGCAGGTTTTTTAGAACAGCTTGATGTGTTTTTTATGCTGGCTTTAATCACTGGCGGCTTCTTTAAAATCGGTCTGTTTTTCTACGCCACTGTGCTGGGCCTTTCTCACATGTTTAAAATTAAAAACCCGTCACCGCTTGTATTTCCAATCGGCTTAGTCGTTTTGTTTTATTCATTGTCTCTTGCTCAAAACTATTTCGAACACGTATATGAAGGGTTAAAAATCATTCCGTTCACTTTACATCTTCCGTTTCAAATTGTCATTCCTGCTCTTTTACTCGTGATCGCATTTTTAAGAAATCGAAAAAAAGTACAGTCCGTCACTGTGAAAAATACTGCAGAAAATTCGTAGTATGTCCATTTCTCTATTGGATTTAATCTCCTAAAATTATACAATATAGTCAAGAAGCCAAAAGGAGAACCAATATGATTGGATTAATTCTTTCTATTTTATTATTTAACGTTCTTGCTTTTAAAACGAACAAGCGCTTAACGGCAAATCAAATTGTTCACATTTGGATATTTACCATTGCTGCTCAGCATATCTTTGACGTCTTCATTAATTTCAAATTTCACGGCTACTGGTATTTTACACAAGAGACAGACTGGCAAGGTATTTTTGCCTATACCTTTCTCATTCCGCCTGTAAACATGCTTTTTCTTACCTACTATCCTTTTGCCGGGAAGCTCACAAAAAAAGCCGTTTATATTTTACTTTGGTCGGTTGCTGTTTTACTTTATGAAGTAGTGGCCCTTCTCCCTGCTCCTTGGGGTTATTTTCACTACGGGTGGTGGACGTGGTGGTATTCGCTCCTCCTAAATCCGCTGTTATTTTGGATGGTGGTGCAGTATTACCGGTGGGTGTGTAAGCTGGAGAGGAAAATAACAAAAAGCCTTTAGAGAATAAAGGCTTCTTCATCTTATTTAGCAGTAAAAATTTCTTTATCCACTAATTTATCTACATCTACTTCTTTTGCCAATACATTTTCTTCTTTAAATACGTCGGCTACTTTCTGTACAGCATGTATATCTTTTTCTTTAACAGGTCTTACTTCAGCATTTACTCTTCCATTAATTGTTTTTGAAACATCATTAGGTAATCTGGTGATATCAGAATATAATTTTACATACTGTTCTTTATTTTTGTTCTCCCACTCCCATGCTTTAGAAATTCGTTTAATCACATCTTGAAGCGCTGCTTTTTTTCCAGGATCCTGCAATGCTTTTTCTGAAGCCGTGATAAACCCTAAACCCGTATTAATTCCTTCACCTGTACGTAATACTCTTCCACCATTCTTCTCAGCAATTGCTAGGTATGGATCAAAAGTAGCCCATGCTTCTAGCTGCCCTGCTTTGAAAGCTGCTGCGGCATCAGTAGGGAGAACAAACTTAATATTAACATCTTTCGTAGACAGCCCTTCTTCTTTTAACGCTTCAATCAATAAATATTGTGCAATACTGCCTTTTGCAGAGGAAACCACGACCGTCTTCCCTTTTAAATCCTTTATCGTTTTAATCGATGAATTTTTCTTAACTAATATTCCGACAGCTTTCGGAGAAGAAACGCTCGTCGCGATAATCTTTATTGGTACATCAGATGCAGCGGCAGCTAGTACCGGCGTATCTCCGGCAGGAGCTGTATCTACTGACCCTGCTTTTACTGCTTCAAATAGAGGAGCTGCTCCTTGAAAGCTTGCCCATTTTACTTTGTACGGTGTACCTTCAAGTACTTTAGAAGCCTCTACTTTGGCCTTCGTCATTCCAGCTTGATCTCCTAATACAATCGTTACTTTGGACAAATCTACTTTCTCTTTTCCTGCTGTTTCATTCGCCTCACTGCAGCCGGATAAAATAGATACACTTCCTATAGTAAGAATGCTAAATACTAAAATACGCTTAAACAGGTTTCTCTTCATAAATCCTGAAGCTTTTTGTAAGATTTTCATATGTACACGTTCCCCTTTTCATCGTACTTACTTAGGCATTCATACATTTGTATCAATGCCTAAGCTCTTTCTTTTATTTAGTTTAAAACATCCGGCTCTTCGTCAAGCAGCTTGTACCATAGCTGTTGGAAGTTGAACCAGCCTCCCGATGGACTGCTTACTTGTGAGTGCGTCAGAACAGCCGTTTTATGATCAATAGGAATAGGGCTTCCTGCTGCTTCAGCAAGAAGCTGAGCATGGCAAGCTCGGTCCATGGCAATAAACCAATAAGCCGCTTCATCTACGCTATTTCCAACGGTGAGAAGTCCATGATTTCTCAAAATAACGCCTTTATATTGCTGAAGTGCATCGGCAATGCGTTCACCTTCACTTTTTTCTAAAACTACTCCCGTAAAATCATCAAATAAGCCGTGATCTTGATAGAATACACATGAGTCTTGCGTAAGAGGATCAAGCAGCCTTCCTAAAGACGACCATGCTTTACCATAAAGAGAGTGAGAGTGGGCAGCAGCAATTACATCTGGTCTTGCTTGATGAATTTGTGAGTGAATCGCAATCGCCGCTTTATTAATCGGACGATCCCCTACGACGACATCTCCGCTGTGATTAACAAGATGCAAATCGCTGACTTTCATTTGTCCAAAATGTACACCTAACGGATTCACCCAGTAATGATCTTTTTTCTCGGGATCTCGGACTGTTATATGCCCCGCTACCCCCTCATTAAATCCAAATTGATTAAAAATCCGAAATGCACCTGCTAATCTTTCCTTACGGTGCTGACGTTCCTCCTCTACGTTTTGAAATGTTGGCTCCTTATAAATAGACGCTGTTTTTGTTGACATATCCCATCTACCTTTCCGAATATTCCGTTTTTTATTTTGACACTATTTTTTCTAGGTCACTATTTAATACCTTTGTCCAAAACTTTTTGACATCTATTTTTTCTTTTAAAAGTGATTCTGAATAAAACGTATTAGCCACATCTTGCTCTGATTTAATTTGCTGAGTGGTAATAGGAGTAATAATGCTTGGACGCTGTTCTTCACCTTCTTTTAGTGTTGTTAGTGCCTGATTAACAGGCTGATGTGTATTCGTTGCGACAATCTTCGCCCACTGCTCTTGATTTTCTCGTGTCCATTTATGCGCTTTTTGCAATCGACCCAGCAAGTCAACCAATGCCGCTTTTTTGTTTTTATCCTCAAGGAGCTTAGGCGGCACGGTAATGAGGAAGTTTCCTGATAAAATGTCTTTACCACTTGCTATCGTTTTTGCCCCCTTTTCATGAGCAGATATAATAGAGACGCCATAGCTTGCAAATGCATCCACATTTCCTCCTAAAAGCGCTGTGAGCCCATCGGACGTAGAAAGTTCCACTGGCTTAATGTCTTTCCACTCTAATCCCCCTTCTTTTAGCAGTTTGAGCAAAAAATAATGAGCGGTTGTATTTTTCACATAAGCAACCCTTTTCCCTTTTAAGTCGGCTACGGTTTTTATTGAAGAATTTTTGGGAACAACCACTTCTTGATTTAATGTATTACCTTCTTGCACCGCAACTACCTTGAAGTTCCCATTGCCTTCAGATAAATTAGCAAAGATAGGAGGAATTTCGCTCGATAGTGAAAAATCAATATGACCTCCTGCCATCGCTTCAAGCTGAAGGTTTCCACCTTGAAATACACTATAATCAATCTTATATGGCGTATTATCCAGCCCCGCTGCTTTTAACTCTTCTTCAATACTGCTCCATCCTGTTTGCGCTACTCGTAGCGTTACATCAGAGAGCTCATTTTTTTCTGGTGCGCTAGCGGAGCTTTGTTGATCACAAGCAGTCATCAAGGATCCTATAACTATAGTAAGTAAGAGAAGCAGGAACTGAAGACGAAAAGCTCGCTTTTTCATTTGACCGCTGGCCCATCCTTTAACCTTCATATCTTTTTACACGCTCCTTTCATATTCTCTCCTCAGTTTTAAGGGGACCAGTACGAGCTTTGAACGTCAATTTGTTTCGTAATTAATTTCATTCCTAAGAGGTCATTTGCCTGCTCTTGAAGGTCATCTGCAGCTTTTTGATTCATAAATTGAACGTCAGCTGGCTTTTTCTTCAAGATCTCTTTCCAAGTGTCAACTGGAATCTTGGTAGCATCTGATACTAATTCAGCTGCTTCCTGAGGATTTTTATTAATTTCTTTTCCAACCTTTTGAAGTTCTAATACAATTTGTTTGGTTGCTTTCGGATTATCTTTCACAAATTTTTCACCAGCCACATAGAAAGAACGAAAGGAAACAAGACCAGTAGCATCTGACAATACGTGATTCCCCTTATTTGCAGTTGTTGTAAAGTATGGTTCCCATATAACCCATGCATCCACTTGTCCTTGTGAAAAAGCAACGCTTGCTTCCGGCGGATTAAGATAGACTGGCTTTATATCATTCTCTGACAATCCTTCCGACTTCAGCGTTTTTAGCAGCAAGTATTGGGAGATTGAAGCTTTATTAAACGCAATTTTTTTACCTTTAAGATCCTTAATAGTTTTGATAGACGAATCTTTCTTTACTAAAATGCCTTCAGATTCAGGTACAGAAGGTTCACTTGCAATATATACAAAATCAAGCCCTCTTGCTTTTCCAAATAAAGAAGGCGAGTCACCTAAACCGCCAATATCGATACTCCCTGCATTCAACGCCTCTGCTACTGCAATTCCTGTATTGAACTCATACCACTTTACTTCATATCCCAATTTTCCTAAGTTCTTTTCCAGCAGCTGCTTTTTCTTTAATAGCAGCATAGGCGCAGACTTTTGATATCCTACTTTTACGACACCTTTTCCTTCTACTGACTGATTGCCTGTCGCTGTCTCTTTACTCCCTCCACATCCGCTTAAAGCTAGGAGCAACAGCAAAATAATGGTTGTTGCATAAAACCTTTTTTTTCGAATCATCTTCAATCTCCTCTAGCTTTTTCAGCATCTATTTTTTCTAATGACGTACTTTTTTCTTATTACCTTGCACATACTGACTGAATCGGCTGATGAAATCTCCTTCTAGCACTGAAGCACGCGTCAGTTCATGAAAAGACTCGTCTGGATGACAAACTTCTTTTATTGAATGAGTCGTGTATGATGGAACGTTTGCTAAGGTGCTCGCCCATTTCAAGGCACTCTTTTGGCCGGCTTCTTCATTCACGCTTAGTTCATGAACTAAGCCGTAATCCAAAGCAGTTTGTCCATTTATCTTCTTACCTGACAATGCTAAAAACCGAGCTCTGGAAGAACCGATTTCGTTAACCAACCGCTGTGTCCCTAAAACCAAGCCAAACTGCGGACCGGGAAATCGAAAGTATGCTGATTCAGTGGCAATGCGTACATCGCATGAAATAGCAAGATCAGCTCCTGCTCCAAAGGCATATCTATTGACGAAAGAAATTGTAGGAACTGGAAAATGGATAAGCGTATCTAGCAGCCTCGATAAGTTAGTAAAAAAATCGCTCGCTTCTTCATTGCTTAAACTTTGAATAAACTGTAAATCCACGCCTGCACTGAAAGCATTAGATACTTCACTGTTTAAAATCAATGCGCCTATTGCTTTATCCTTTGAAATATCATGCAAGGATTGCTTGAGCTCTTCATATAATTCTTGATTAATAGCATTAAGGTTATGAGGTGCGTGCAAGGATAGAGTGACAATTTTTTTAAATGACAGCTGGCGATTAACTGTTATATTTAGATATTTCATAGCTTCTCCTTCTCAATCTTTACTCGTTGGGCAGCACAACTGCACTAGGCTCAATTTCAGTTGATGGCAAGTCTGTGACTAACTCGATATTCTTGTTTTTTAAACGCTTCTGAAACTCTGCAAAACCGGTGTCGGAACTTACTCGGTAATAACGAAAACCTTTTGAATTGGCGCTGTCATAAGATAATTCACACAGCATACTAGGCGGTGCCGCTAGAACCGTTATGCCTCGACTTTCAGCCCATTTAACAACCGCTCCTCTCTTTCCTTCACTTAAATGAATAGAGGGATTTGTAACATCTTCTGTTTCTCCTGTTTCCGTATCGTATAACCGGATAATATCTCCTTCCACAATGGGAACAATTTTTTCTGTCTTGCTGTTTAATACAACTGCCACTCGCATCACAATCTTCTCCTTTTATACGGTCGTAGCATCTTCTAAAAGCGACGACGTTTCTTTTTTCATAACTCTTGCTAGCACTTTACTTTCTAGTTTTCCAAACGAATGACTCCCCCTTTCACGAGGTCTAGGAAGAGGTATGCGTAGATCCATCGCAATCTTTCCTTGTTCAATTAAAATAACTCGATCGGCCAGCGTAATAGCTTCTGAAACGTCATGAGTCACTAAAAGAGCCGTGAAGCGCTGTTCTTGCCAAATTCCTTCGATTAATTCCTGCATTTCGATACGCGTTAACGCATCTAATGCACCTAACGGCTCATCCAATAGCAGCAGCTTAGGCTGAGTGGCTAACGCTCGAGCGAGTGCTACTCGCTGACGCTGCCCACCTGATAAAACAGACGGCCACTCATTTGCTCTGCTTTCTAGTCCCACTTGCTTAAGAGAAGTTAACGCCTGCTCTTTCCACTCGCCTTTTAACCCTAAACTAACACCTACATTGGCGACGATTTTCTCCCACGGCAGCAGCCTTGAATCTTGGAACATAAACCGAGCATAAGGATTAATTGAATGTAATCTTTCTCCATCTTGCGTGATTTGCCCACTTGTTTCTTTTTCTAGTCCTGCAATGTGTCTTAATAACGTGCTTTTCCCGCAACCGCTTTGCCCGACGATGGCGACGAATTCACCGGGCCCTATGTCTAAATCAATCCCTTTCAAGACTTCGACATCTCCAAAAACTTTTTTTAAATGCTGTATTTGTAATTGAATTCCTCCACCTTTATATTTCATATTCGCTCACTCCTCACTTTACGATTTTTGATAGTTTGGATTCCATTTCAATAGCTTTACTTCTAATAGCTTTGCTAAAGAATCAGCTACTTTTCCTAAAATGGCATATAGCAAAATAGCAACAATAACAATATCAATTTGCATGAATTCGCGGGCGTTCATCGCCATATAACCAATGCCAGAATCAGCTGCTACAGTTTCTGCTACAATTAATGTCAACCACATAATCCCTAACGAATAGCGAATACCAACTAAAACGGATGGAAGAGCTCCTTTAAAAATCACTCGCACTAGAAGTTTGTTTTTGCTTAAACCATATACTTTCCCCATTTCAATTAACGATTTATCAACTGAAATAATTCCATGGTACGTATTTACATAGATAGGGAAAAATACGCCAATCGCTACTAAAAAAATCTTCGCTTCTTCTCCAATTCCTAACCATAAAATCACGAGTGGAATAAGAGCTAAATGCGGAATATTCCGAAACATTTGGATGGTTGTATCCAAATGTTTTTCCGCAACGGGATATACTCCGTTTACAATTCCCAAAATAAGACCAATACTTCCTCCAATAGCAAAACCAATAAACGCTCTGCTAAAGCTTACTTTGATATGATTAAACAGCTCTCCAGTTTGAACTAGATGAACTGCACTATATAGAATATCTAGTGGAGAAGGAAGTGTTTCTTTTGATACAATGCCTGTAACTGAAAATAGTTCCCAGAATGCAACTAATAAAATTGGTAAAACCCAAGGAGCTATTCGTTTGCTATAAATGTTTGCTTGCTTGTTATTCACAACTAGACCTCCTTTGCTTTAATATCTTACAAACGAACACTCGCTTGCTTTTCTTTTAATCGACCTTTCACTTTTGGAATAATTTCTTTCCCAATAGCTTCAATTACTTCTAAATGAGGAAACCCTCTTAGCAATACTTTTTCAAATCCCAAATCTACATACTCTACCACACGATCAGCTATTTGATCTGGCGTTCCAACTAATGCAATAGAGTTACCGCTTAAAACTTGGGTTAAGCCTGCCCAAAGGTTAGGTCCAATAATAAAATCCTTTTCTTTTGATTCTTGCATTAAATCCTCTAACCTTTTATGACCAACAGATTCATCTTTTAATCTAAATTTCTTTTTACTTTCTAAGCTACTTTCACTTACTTTGCTAATTAGATTGTGGGCTTTCTCCCATGCCTTCTCTTCCGTATCTGCTGTAATAACTTGAAGAGAAACTGAGTACTTCAGCGTTCTTCCTTCTTTGGCTGCCAAATGTTTCATTTCTTCGATTCGATGCTTTGTATTTTCCAATGTTTCTCCCCACATCATGTAGACATCTGCTAGTTTAGCAGCTACTTGTTTACCAGCTTCAGATGCTCCTCCCATAAAAATCTCAGGTCTTGGGCGTTGCACTGGTTTTGGGAAAAGAGATGCATTTTTAATAGAGTAATAGTCTCCTTGATGGTTTACGACGTCTTCGATAAATAAACGTTTTAAAATATGAACAAATTCTTCGGTTCTTTTGTAGCGTAAATGATGGGGAAGACTATCTCCATCTCTTTCTAAATCAGCCTGCGAACCACCTGTAACCACATTAATAACAGCTCTTCCATTTGATAAATAATCGAGCGTAGCAAATTGCTTTGCAAAGACTGTTGGGCTAATGAAGCCTGGTCTTGCTGCATATAAGAATTTTAAATTTTCAGTCGATTGTATCAAAGATGAAGCTACAATTGATGCATCTAGGCATTCTGCTCCTACCGGGAGAAGCAGCGCTGAAAAACCTGTCTGCTCGGCCATTTGAGCAATTTGATGATTGTATTCAAAAGAAGGCTCAATGTCCCAAGGCACTCCAACATATTTTCCGTCTCCTGATGTAGGAGACATTGTAAGGATTTCAACCATTTTTATTCCTCCAATATCATATTTTTTCTATAAAAATAGTATGTTTTAAAATAAATTTAGGCCTTTACGGATACTTTCTTCCATTCTTGAAGGACTTCATTTGTGTGCTCGCCTAGTAAGGGTGGCTTTCGATACACGTGAAATTCATACCCTTTAACTTTTACAGGGAATCCTACTGTCGGTATCGATGAACCGTTTGGTAAAGGTAAATCTCTAACAATACTTAATGACTGTGTCATAGGACTAGCCAATGCTTCAGCGAAATTGTTAACCGGAGCTGAGGGAACGCCTCTTCGATCGAATTCGGCAATCCACACTTCAGCTGGCTTTGTGCTGAATACCTTTTGTAAAAGTGTAGCTAGCTCTTTTTGATTTTTAGCACGTAAGGTTTGGTCCACAAACCTAGGATCAGTAAACAACACTTCCAATTCAGTTGCTTCACACACTTCTTTCCAAAGTTTATTATTACCAGCGGCAATGACAAATGGTTTGTCACTTCCATAGAATCCTTGATAAGGAGCATTACGAGGATGCGCAGTTCCTAACCGTTTCGGCGGCTGTTTGTTGCCAAAGTATTCACTCGTTTGCAAAGCTGAAATACCTAGTACACTCCCTAACATGGAGCAATCAATATGAGTACCTTCTTCTCCTTTTTGAACATTTAAAACAGCTGCTGTAATTGTGTAGGCAGCGTACAATCCAACAGCAAAATCGGCTACCGGCACACCGCATTTAACTGCTTCTCCGTCTTCTTCACCTGTGACGCTCATTAACCCGCTTATTGCTTGAACTGTTACATCAAAAGCCCCTTTATGAGCATAAGGACCTTCTTGTCCATAACCTGAAATTGAGCAATAAATTAATTTGTGATGAACGCTAGATAAACTCTCGTAATCTAGCCCCAACTTCTTTAATACTCCTGGACGAAAATTCTCTACAATTACATCTGCTTGTAAACAAAGCTCCCTTAAAGTCGCCAATTGTTCTTCATTCTTAAAGTCAATGCAAATACTTCTTTTATTCCGGTTTAGAGATGAAAAGTTAGCACTGTATGCTTCTTCCTGTTCGCTGCTTACAAATGGTGGCCAAAGCCTCATGCCGTCTCCTCCATTTGGATTTTCAACCTTGACAACATCGGCCCCTAAATCGGCTAACAGCATCCCTGTATAAGGACCGGCTGCAATTTGACCGAATTCGAGAACGCGTATACCAGATAGTGGTTGGTTACTAGGTAAATTCATTTCACTTTTCCTTTCTTTTCATAATTTTACTGGCTTCTTAACTACACTTAATCAATCAACTTACTATGTTTTCACAAAGTATATCTCACTTTCCTAGATTTGTATAATTGATAAATCCGAATAGTTGATTCAAAAAAAATGAATTCCCAAAACTAAACGCATTAAAAGTGGCTCTTTATGAGTCGTATTAAATTCTCAATAGCTGTTCCATTTGTTACAGTATTGATTTTTCTTAAAATACCTGTTGTAACACCAATTTTTAGATCACAAACCTTTTTTATTGTCGTCTCTGGTGGCGGAATTCTCACCATTACATCAGGTACTACAGCAATTCCAAATCCAGCTTGTACATATTCTTTTAATGCAGACATGCTGTTTACTTCAAGTCGAATGTCAGGACTAACGCCAGCTTCCACCAACGATTTCTCCAAGCTGATTCGGTAATTGCACACAAACCCGCTCAAAAGAAGACGTTCCCCTTTGAAATCAGCAAGCTCTACTTGATTTTTTACAGCTAACGGATGTTTTTTAGGTACCAACAAAGATACTTCTTCAATAAAAAGCGGCTCAAATAGTGTCGTATGATCCAAATTAGGCGTATTGCAGATAGCCAAATCAAGTTCACCTTCTTTAATCATCTTGGTTAAGTTCTGTGTATTATCAATTTGGATGCTTAGCTGAACGTTCGGATATCTTTCGTTAAACGGCAGTAAAATGCTCGGCAAGCGAAAAATCGCCATCGGCTCAATGGCTCCTACCCGTACTTTACCAGCTTCTCCATGAAGCCATTGCTGCATGGTGATTTGCACGTACTCCAAATCTCTTAATAAAAGATCTGCTTTTTCATGAAAGAGCCTCCCAGCTTCTGTTAAATGTATTTTTTTTCCTCGTTCAATGAGCTTTACGCCCAAATCTGATTCGAGTTTTTGTATTTGCATCGTAACCGTTGATTGTACGTACTTCAGCTCTTCTGCTGCTTTTTGAAAACTTCCTAAGCGCGCAATAGTTTGGAATGTTTTAATCGTTCGCAAATCCATTTACTTGCTACCTCCTCTTTTATAGCCAGCTCAAAAACCTACAGCATCTACTTCGTTACTAGTTATCTAGCAAGTAAGTTTTATCACTTCTTTAGCTATTTACTTTATAAGTCAACCCCCTTTGATGTCTATAAAAATTACGTTTGAATTAAGTATTAAAATAAAACAATTCATTTTTATTGAATAGTCAATTCTCTTTTTTCAATTATACAAAACTAATTTTTCCGTTTATCATGTTAACTAAGTTTTTGGTTCGCATGACATATTTCTACTCACTAAGGTTTAAGGAGGAATAACATATGCCGATTCATTCCCCTACGAAAAGATCCATACAAGAACAAGCTTATCTATTAGCAGCTGAATTTAAGAAAACGGCCATTCAGCGCGATAAAAAAGGTGGAAATCCGAGGTGGGAGCGAGACCTTATTCGAAAAAGTGGGCTGCTGAATCTCTTAATTCCCAAAAGACTGGGTGGGATGGGAAAACTTAGGAAGAGGTGTTTGAAGTTGTACAGATTTTTGCACAAGCAGACAGCTCGTTAGCGCATGTATACGGCTATCATTTTCTTAACCTCACAACTCCTTATTTTTATGGAACACCCGAACAATCAGATTTCTATTACCAACAAACACTTCAACAAAATCTTTTTTGGGGTAATGCCTTTAACCCCATTGATTTAAATCTTTTTGCTACAAAAAAGAATTCAAGCATTTTTTTAAACGGCAAAAAGACCTTTTGTTCCGGAAGTGCAGACTCTGATTATTTAATTGTATCTAGTATTTTTGAAGAGACCGAGGTTCCACTAATTGCAGTCATCCCAACTACCCGTCAAGGCATTGAAATTAACGGTGATTGGGATCATTTTGGACAGAGGCAAACAGACAGTGGGTCCATTACATTCAAAAATGTACCTGTTTATAAAGAAGATATTCTAGCAGCTGTTCCACCGAATGATGAATTTTTAAGCATTCGATCGACCATCGCTAATTTTCTTATCACACACATTATGTTAGGGATTACAAAAAGCGCCATCAACGAAGCCCTTCAATACGTTTCAACGAAGACGAGAGCTCGTTTTGCCCAACATTCATCTGCCATAGATGACCCTTACATTCAAAGACACCTTGGACAATTCCATATTCAGTATAAAGCAGCTGAATCGTTAATTTCCCAAACTACCAATGCCTTTCAAGAGGCTTGGAAAAAAGGTTGGAGCATTACAGAAAAAGAAAAAACCAGCATGCAAAATTCTATAGGCATAGCTAAAGCATTTATTACTACAGCAGGATTAGATATTACCTCAAGAATCTTTGACGTCATGGGTAGCAGAGCAACGTCTAACACGTACCGCTACGATCGCTTCTGGAGAAATATTAGAACCTTATCTCTGCACGCTCCTATCGATTATGAAATTCAACGTCTTGGCAGCTGGATGCTGCAAAACTATAAAAATCATTTTAGCCTGGAGGAAGATCAATGACTATTTCGACACACATTAAAAAACTAGAACTTGCCATTCGCAACGTCTTACAGCAAACAAGCTTAGAGAAAGAAGTTGTAGAACAGCTCAAACCTCACTTTGAGTTATTTCTAAAAACAAAAGATTTATTGCCCGCTACATATAAACAGCCTAAGAAAAATAAATATAGCCAGTTTTTGTTGTACAAACCAGAGGATGAAGCTTTTTCAATCGTTGGTTTCGTATGGGGATCTGGACAAACCGCTCCTATACACGATCATTTAGTATGGGGATTGGTTGGGATATATGAGGGAGCAATTGAGGAAACAAGATATCAAAGAGTTAAAAGCAAACAAGACGGCTACACCTTAAAGAAAGTGGAGGTGGTAACAGCTAAAGCTCAAGATATTTCGTATGTATATCCTCCGAACAGAGATATACACAGTGTCCGTAATCCATTTGCTGAACCGGCTATTACCATTCACCTTTACGGAACGGATATCGGTTTACAGAAGAGACATATTTATGATGAATCTGCTTCTTCTAAAAATGTCGTGACGGCTCATGAAAATGAAGTTCCACTGTACACGTAATATTAGTTCATAAAGCGAATATAAAAGGCAGTCCAAACACAGATGGACTGCCTTTTATATTCTATTCTGGATTCGATCTCTCCCTCACAAACTCCACCACAGGCCCCACAATAATACAAATTCCTGCGATAATCAGCCATCCAAACGCAAGATACGTCCAGCCTTTAAAAAATGAGAGCGTGTATTGATAGCCCGTTAAAAACATGACGCCTGGAAATAAGAGGACAAATAAGAATGTAAGTCCCAGCGCCCAGCGCGTACATAGCTTTGCGTCTTTATTTAACTGTTGTTGTGGATCCATAAGCCACTTCCTCTCTTAATGGTTCATCTCCATGTTCATCAAAGCTTTTGAATTTGTCTTTTAGTTCATCAAAGTCAAATTCTTTTTTAGCAAGTAAGCCGTGTCCGATTGATATGATTCCGCTGATGATAAAGACGGTAGAATTTCCAATAAGCATTGGATACAGTCCGCCAAGGGTTTCTACATTAATGTGACCGTTAATCAAGTAAGCAGATGCATTCCATGCGACAACGCCGCCAATCATCCCTAATAAAGCGCCGTAAAATGCACCTGTATTCGTCGCTTTTTTCCACATCAGTCCAAGCGTAACGGGAATAACGGCTCCGCTGACGAAAATGCCCATGGCCATATACACAAACCCGAGACTAATTCCTAAGTAAAACAGCAAAATGGAAAACACGCCCATCGCCAGCCCGAATCCAAGCGTCACTTTTCGAGACGTACTTAAGATTTTTTTGCTGCTTGCTTTTGGGTTGATGGAACGCAAGTAAATGTCCGTTACGATAATATTCGTGATCGCTGTTAATTCAGCCGCTCCTGTCGACATTACCGCCATAAACAGCATCGTTAAAAACAAAATAGAACCTAGATTTCCAAGCACATGTGACGCCATAACAGGTGCAATGGAATCCGGTGAATCAACAGCAATTCCAAGACCAGCCGCACTTACGCCGAGAAAAGTGGCAACGGCAAAAGGAATTGAAAACCAGGCAATTCCGCCGTAAATATACGCTTTTGAAGCAGCGCTGTTTTTACTTGCGATGGCACGCTGCCAGTAAGCTTGATCCACAAAGACCGTACCAAAGTTCCCGATAATATTGATCATCCCAAACAAAAGGCCCGGCACCGATGCCATTGTGAGCATATGCTGTGACGAAGGAAGGTTTTTCAGCCCTTCGTATACACTTGTCACGCCGAATTTATAATAGACGGCAGCAGCAAAAATAAATAAAATAATGAAAATAAAAACGGTGTTAAAATAATCAGCCACAAATGAAGCCTTTAACCCCCCAATCATGGTGTAGATGGTAAACGTAAGAGGAATTAAAAAAGCGGCAACAAAAATATTCATTCCGGTGAGAGAGTTTAAAGCAATTGCTCCTCCTAAAATAACCATGGCGGTGACAATAATATTCGTCATAAGAGCAAATCCAAGCATTAAACGATGATTTTTCATGTCGAAGCGCTGTGCAATAAATTCTAAAAATGTATGAGCGTTCGGTGCTTTTTTCTTCAGGTTAATCGCTACAATTGCAAACAGCAAAATTTGAATGCTTGCTCCCGCTGCGTACCAATACGGTCCACTAATGCCGTACTGATAGCCTGTGGAAGAAGACATCATTAACGTAGCGGCCCATGTCCATGCGGCAATAATGGACGCACTCGCTAGCCCAACGCCTACATTTCTTCCGGCTGTACTAAACTGCTCAGCCGTCATTTCCTTTCCTTGACGACGCTGCATAATGATTGTAACGGCCGTAAATCCTCCTCCAAAAATCAGTAAAATCAAATACCCTACGCTTGATGAAAGCATCTGATCCCTCCCCCTTCTTCTTTATGTTACTTTTTATAACATAACATGTAAATAAAAGTAACATTTGTTAATAAAATACCATGCTGTAAAATTATTAACAATACTGTATTTTCTGATTATTTAAGAGTATAATTAGATATTTTCTCCTTTTACACACAAAAAAACCGGCACATTCGCACCGGCTTGCGCGTAAATTTTCGTTTTCAACGTGTTGTATTTCCTCACATGAACGAACCACCTCAATAAAAAAACGATAACCACAAGGGCTATCGTTTTTTTTTATTATTGAGACACCATTACTTTTTGGCGAACGTGCTCTAAGTGATCACGAACGGCTTCTGCTGCTTCTTCTGGCTCTCCATTTTTAATCGCTTCAAAAATGCGCTCATGGTCGGCATCCGTTTGCTTGCGATTTTCTTTTTGACTTTTATTTAACGAATAAGCAAGCGCTTTTCGATATAAATGACCTAAATCTTCTACGGCATGAAGAAGGAATGAATTATGAGCAGCTTTTACAATATCATGATGGAAACGATAGTCCGCTTCATGTCCAATTTCTTCACTGTTATGAACCGTCTTTTTAAATGCTTCTAACGATTCTTTAATTTCAATAAGCTCTTCATCCGTACGGCGCAGCGCAGCTAAGCTTGCTGCTTGCGACTCAATGATAATACGCATTTCAATTAATTCAAGAACCTGATCTGCTTCAACCATTTCAAACGTCATTGGATCAAGCATGCCAACTAAGTTTACACGCTTTACGTAGCTTCCTCCACCTTGTCTTGATTCAATCAATCCACTGGCTGAAAGAACGCTTAGCGCTTCACGAATTGGTGCGCGGCTCACTCCAAACATTTTTGATAATTCATGTTCCGACGGCAAACGAGACTCTGGCGGGAACGTTTTCTCTTTAATCATCTTTTTTAATTGATCAAGCACTTGACTAGACACTTTTTTACGCTCAATAGGTACAAACATACTTCTATTCCTCCTCCAAGTAA
>Ga0209795_10000846_pt1 | contig 21021 bp, 16 predicted proteins | sample AgamicOrMarz_FD_187166 | JGI IMG/M metagenome (GOLD analysis project Ga0209795, IMG submission 187166) | Agave microbial communities from Guanajuato, Mexico - Or.Ma.rz (SPAdes) (version 2) | ecosystem: Host-associated > Plants > Phyllosphere > Phylloplane/Leaf | place: Guanajuato, Mexico...
CATCATGGTCTACTTGTCCGTCACGGGTAAAAGGAGTCACAGGTGCTGGGGTTAATCCACGTAAATCTAAACTCATAATCGTACTTCCTATACAGTGTAATTAAATATTCTCTGGTTCTTAATCTGATTTAAATCGTGTTGTAGAGAACATGATTGGAGTATAGAAATAGGTGAGCTATGTAGGAATTACCAATTCTTGAATTTCAGTTATACTGAAAATGTATGGCTCAAAATGCTGCCTATAACGGTTTAGGAAGAATCGATGAATTATGAATTATGGAAAATATTTTTAGACGCGGTGGAACTCGGTAGCTTAAGCAAAGTCGCGATGCTGCATAACACCAACCAACCGCAAATCAGTCGGCAAATGAACGAGCTTGAGGCTCAATGCGGTGGACGTTTGTTTAACCGAACTGGACGTGGCGTCGAGCTGACCGATTTAGGTCAGCATTTACTTCCTAAAATTCGTTCATGGCTAAACGTGACCGACCAACTCAATAATGAAATTTTGCACTCGACCGATACCCCGATTGGTACGGTTCGTATTGCCAGTTTGCCGTCTACTGCACATCCGTTGTTATCGACGCTTTATAAAGTGCTTCAAGAGAAATATCCCTTAATTAAACTATCGGTGCGTGAAGGGCAAGGGGTGCATTTAGAAAAATGGCTCGAAGATGGCAGCGTCGATTTAGCCATTCTCTATCGATTTAACCCGACGCCTAAACAGGGTGATGTTTACCTTACCGAAGCCGATACTTATTTGGTCGGCTGTGAAGGAGACGCGCTCACTCAGGCAAATGAAGTCGAGTTTAAAGAGGTAAGTCAGTTACCACTGGTCACGTTTTGCAGGCCAAGTAACTGGCGAAACTTTTTAGACCACATGGCCTATGAAAATGGGGTAGAGCTGAATATTGTGTTTGAAGCCGATTCGATTAGTTTACAAACCCATTTGGTTTCCGAATCTCGCATGTACACCATGCTGGGGCCGCAAGCGTTAAAGAAGGCCAGCCAATACACCTCCATTCAAGCCGCAAAAATTATTAACCCCGCACTCAAACGTTATATTTCTTTGTCTATTTCTAAGCATGGCTATTTAACGCCTGCGTGTAAGGCAGTGATGGAAGAAATTAGGAATTTGGCTGATTTGCTCTAAGAGAAGTGCAGCAAAGCAAGCGGACAATTAATTCAATTTATTAAACAGTGATTTAAGTTTTACTTGAATTATTGCTTGACTTGTTTAAATGATAATTATTATCATTTATGGGTTCCTTGTTTTGAGTCCAATTGCTGTGAACAAAACTTCTTTGCTTGTAGATCAGTTGTATAGAAGTCACCAAAGCTGGCTTCACCAATGGTTGAGACAAAAATTAGGTAATACTGATCAGGCCGCAGATCTGGTTCAGGACACATTTATTAAACTGCTACAAACGCGTGACGAGCTATTCGGCATTAAGGAACCGCGTGCTTATTTAACGTCGATTGCTAAAAACCTGCTGATTGACCAAGTGCGCCGTAAACGCATTGAACAGGCCTATTTAGATGGCTTGAGTCAAATGGAGTATATGCTTGATGCCGTGGCTTCACCCGAAGAGCAAATGCAAATTATTCAAGCGATTAACCAGCTTTGCAAATCGCTCGAAGGGGTTTCCGAAAAAGCACAGCAAGCTTTTATTTTGCATTATCTCGAAGGCTATACCCATAAAGAAATTGCCGAGCGTTTAAATGTGTCGACCAAAATGATTCAAAAATATTTGGCGAGCTGTTTAATTCAGTGCTACCAAAACCGACAAGACATGGACGCTTGCATTTAAATGGCCATGGATAAAAGCAAACATCACCAGTTGGTTGAAGAAGCCGCGCATTGGATTGTTCAACTGAGTTCGGATGATGAAAGCTCACGAAAAACCGCTAAACAAAAATTTGAAGAGTGGAAAAAAACCAGTGAGCAACACCGCCAAGTGGCTGCCGATATTGAGCAGTGTATCGGATCAATTCAAAAACTTTCCCAAACCAGCGGACATAAAAAAGTCACTAAAGTTGCTCTTAAGGCTGGCCTAAACTCAGGTAAAGCCTATAAAAATTTACGTGCAGGAACAGCTTTTGCCGTCGTGTTTGTTGCCATGAGTGGGGCGTTATTTTATTTAACTGACACCACCGTGGCCTATGTGACGGCCGACATTCACGGGCAATCGGGGCAGTGGACCACGCAAACCTTACCAGATGGTTCACGTCTAATTTTACGTGGCAAAAGTGCAGTCAATCTTGATTTTAAAACCAACCAGCGAGTGGTTGAGTTGGTGCAAGGTCAAATTTATGTCGATGTGGCTAAAGATAAGACCAGACCGTTTTTAGTCAAAACCAGTCATGGACAAATTCAGGCACTCGGCACAGCTTTTAGCGTCAGTTATGACCCTTCGGCAACCGAACTCAAAATGTTGCACTCAAAGGTAAAAGTAGAAGCCACGCAAGTTAAAACCACTCAATTGCATGCGACTCGTCAGGCCATTGTTGAAGCAGGGCAAGCCATTAAAATGGACAAAAATGGCGTACAAAAACTGCCTGCACTAGATGTTTATAACGAACAACAAAAATGGCAAAAGCATCAGCTTATGGTAGAAAACCTGCCACTGAATCAAGTGTTACAAGAGCTAGACCTCAACTACAAAGGCAAAATTATTTTTAATGATGCGGCGCTGCAACATGTACGGGTCAATGCTGTGTTGCCTTTAGACCAAACCACAGAATCACTTAAGCTTTTGGCTACGGTTTTTCCAGACCTGAAAATTAAGCAAATCACGCCGTTTGTGGTCATGGTTTCTTTAAAATAATAAAAAATTAAATTTATTTTCAATTTTAGGTTCCACTTTTTTGAAAGTCGTTCGTCATAGTAAGTAGAAGCAATAAATATGGATCATTTTAATCAGTTGTATTGAATGATTCTTATTACGATTTACTGGGGCGGGGCAAATGAAAAAAGCGGGAACGGGGCAAAAGCGGAATCGATCGATTTTTCGATTCTCAACACTGGCATTTGCTATACATGCTGTGTCGATGGGTGGACTTGTTGCGCTGCCTATGCAGCAGGCCTATGCACAAACAGCCGGAGTTAAAAGCTATAACATTCCTGCGGGCCGTCTTGCTAACGTACTGAACCAGTTTGCCGAACAATCGGGTACTTCAATTGCAATGGATGCCCAGCAACTCCAAGGGTTGCATAGCCTAGGCTTAAAAGGCAATTTTGCTGTCGAGCAAGGTTTTGAGCAGCTTTTAAAATCAACCGAATTTAATGCTGTAAAGGTTGGGCAGGGCTACACGCTCAGCAAAAAATCTACACCACGAGTAAGTTCATCTAAGGTTCAGGCTGCTAGCCTGCCGCCAAGTAGTGCCGTAATTGAAGAAGATGCATCGGTACGACTCACGCCAATTGTGGTGTATGGCAAAGAAGACCGTGACACCGAAGGCTATAACAAAGTTTATGACGCAAACCGTTCTTCGGTCTATGCGGGCAAAGACTATGTCGAACGCTTTAAAGGAACCAACCCAGCCGATGTTTTACAAGGCATGGTGGGAGTCTATAGCGGCGATGCCCGCAACAGTGGTGCACTCGACCCAAGTGTACGTGGTGTGCAGGGTGTTGGTCGTGTGCCTTTAACCATTGATGGCACCGAACAGTCAATTGCCGTATGGCGTGGCTACAACGGGGTAAACAACCGAAACTATATCGACCCCAATCTGATTGCGGGCATTGAAGTCATTAAAGGCCCATCTTTAGAGCGTAATACCACGACTTCTGTGGGCGGCGGTGTGGTGGTTAAAACGCTAGAGGTAGATGATATTGTTCGTCCGGGTAAGTCTTTTGGTGCCGAATTAAAAGTAGAAGGCTCAACCAACTCAATCGATCCATCTTTGCCAGACATGAGTAAAGTAGGCCAAAACTACGATGACACCACGCCTTGGATTGATATGAATGGGGCTAAATATGACCCCGATATTTATAAAAAGAACCGTACCCGAAGTGATAACTCTCATTTTTCGGGCGATGACTTAGCGGGCCGACTGGCAATTGCCACCAAGCAAGATAAATTCGATTTACTGGCTGTTTATGCAGTACGTGAGCGCGGCAATTATTTTTCGGGCACACATGGCGCGGGCTACTATAAACGAGCGACGCCAGACAGTAGCCTCGATTTTATTCCTTACTTTGCCTATGCCTATCAACCGGGCGATGAAGTTCCTAACACTTCAAGTCATATGGAGTCGTGGTTATTAAAAGGGACCTATCGTCCAACCGATAATCAGACCCTTAAACTGACTTACCGAGATACCAAAAATATTTTTGGTGAAATTATGCCGTCTCGAATTGTTTGGGGCATTACACCTGACTTAGGGGTTCCGCAGTGGCCTTTAAGCAATATTCATTCTAAATCCTATAGCCTCGAATATAAGTTTAAGCCTGAGAATAATCGCTGGATTGATTTCTATGCCAACATTTGGCAAACCGACACCGAAAGCCAGACCTACACACGTGGTGGCTGGCCAACCACAATCGATTTTCGAGATAACACCATTATTAACACGGCGATAAGCCATTCTGACAATACGCGTAAAGGCATAACGGTCAGTAATAAAGCCCGTTTGTTAGACCAGCTTGATTTGACGCTCGGTGGAAGTTTCTTAAAAGAAAAACTGACGTCTGATGATGTGTATGGCGAATATGGCCCAAGTTATTCGCTCTATCAGGCGCTGCCACGAGCAGGCCGCCGTGAGGAAAAAACGTTCGACTTTAACTTTAATTATAGACCGCTGTCTTGGTTAAGTTTTGATGCGGGCATGCGTTATCGCTCGTATTGGGCTGTTGATGACTTTTTAAATAAGTCTTTGCAGACCGAGATTGACCCGAGTTTAAATCCGCTTTTTACCAAAAAAAGTAGGCTTAAAGAATATACCTTTGAATATCAAACCATGCCTGAGAGTTACACCTCGACTCAGCAGCGTTTAATCAATGTTTTAAAGCAGCGTTACGCCACAAAAAATCCTGATTGGGATGGACAGCTCGACACTGTGCCTGCATCAGAGAGCACGTTGTATAACATGATCTGGTCACAGAAAAATACGCTGAGCTGGAAAGCAGATGCGAATGGGCAATTGTCGCTTGCCGATAATCCTTTAAACCAGCTCAATGCCTCTGGACAAAAGTACGTCGTAACTGGTGGGAACTTTATGTCGGTAGTAGACCAAGTTCCGGTTGAATCTGCCGACAAAGTTAAAGATAGCGGCTGGGCACCGCAGTTAGGCGCCTCAATTCATCTCACGCCAAACAGCAGAATCTATGCACGCTATGCAGAGGAATATCGCTTACCAAGTTTGTTTGAAAGCACTGTCGGTTTTTCTGCCATGTTGCCATATCAAGCAATTAAACCTGAACACGCTTTTAACTACGAAGTGGGTTATGTCTATGACATGCGTGATTGGTTCAGCACGGCACGCAATGCTGACATTAAGCTCGCCTATTACTACAACAAAACCAAAAATGTGATTGAGCGTGACCAAAATCTTATTTTTACCAATATGGATGAGCAAAAGCTGTCAGGTCTAGAGTTACAAAGCCGTTTTGATAATGGCGGTTTTTTCACAGACTTGAGCGTGGCCTATAACTTAAAAAATGAAGTGTGTGACACCAATAGTGCCATTAACAAAATGATTTTAGGCGGCACGGTTCAAACCGAGCAGGGTCTTGAGTTCCGTGAACCGTATCAGCGTTGTGTCGATGACGGGTTCCCAAATGGCTACTTGGTGACCATGGCCACACCTGAACTGAGTTTTCACGGGTTGCTTGGCGCACGCTTTTTTGATGAAAAGTTAGAGCTTGGTGCACGTGCCACATTCTATAAAGCTTATGAAAGCCCACTACGTAAAAACAATGATGCTAGCGTCAATAAAGGCTATTACCTCAATGTGCCTTTGGCTTGGGATGACACGTGGATTTTTGATGCCTATGCGCGTTATCAGCTCGATAACTACAACACGGTTGAATTTGTCGGCAGTAATCTTTCTAACCAGTTTTATATCGATCCTTTAACCCGTAGTGCCATGGCCGCACCTGGCCGAACGATGAAAATTAGTTGGACCACTAAATTTTAAACAGAATTTGATTCCCTCTATACATACATAAAAGGGGAGTCAGGTAACGGTAAATAATAATATTGAATGATTATTATTTACAAAAAAACCGAGTAGGTTTGCAGCTGGGCCTACTCAATAAACTAAAAATAGCGAAATCGTTATTTTAAATTAAACAATAACTTAGTTTTAAAAAAGATGGAGTAACAACAAATGAAAATCTCTCAATTGTTCTTGGGTCTCGTTGCTTGTTCAACTGCATTTGCTTATGCAGGAATTGATGGTATTTCGAGTAATGAAAGTAACATCAAAATCGGTGCTGCTGCCAATGCAAGCCATCCGGGTGGTGTAGCAGCGGTATCGGTTCAAGCTGCGGGTGCACCATATAACGCTTTTACAGGTTTTAATTCGTTAAAAGGTTTGGCTCAGGCTTTTGCTGCTCAGGGAACGAGTAACACCAATGTAACGGTTGGCAGCAAAACCTTTAATATTTCGCATATTCCAGTGTCTGCAATGCCACCTTCGCACAGTGCATTAGGTAATTTTAACTTCGGTCAGGTGGGCACACAGGAAGTCTATTTTGGTGAATGGTGGAAAGCGGGTGACACGCCGGCAAGCGCAAGCCATACCGTTTACTACGCGGGTGATAACACCAATACCACTGTTCCAACCGCGGGTACTGCAACCTATACCGTTGCAGGGATTAACGGTTCTGGAAGCAATCTGTTAAGCGGTACGTTCACGGCAAATTATGGCGCGGGGACACTTGAAGGAACGCTTACTGGAACAGGTACGGCTGTTTCATCATTAAGTCTAGATGGTGTGGCATTTAACCCGGGTACTGCTGCATTTGCTGGTTTGGCAACGGCTAACGGTACGGCTGGTGTCGATAACTCTGGTGTGGTTCAAGGTCAATTCTTCGGTGCAAATGCTTCGGCTTTAGCGGGTATTGCCCAGTTTGATAACGTGTCTTACAACACTGCATTTGGCGGTGCTAAAAATTAATGAATGCAAAAGGAATCTACATACGTAGGTTCCTTTTGTTTTTTGGCTTTTGCTTGGTTGCTTCAGGTTTATTGTTTTATGAAACGAACGCTTTTGTGCTGTCTGACATTGTTGAGTTGTCCATTTTTATATGCCGACGAAGACACACAGCTTCGTCTCAATCAAAGCTTGGACCAAACGCTTTTACAAGAACAGCGACAGTTTCACGAGCAGGGAACCATTCGTAGTACCGAGCAATTACCTAAACTTCAAATTAATGGACAAGAATACAGTGTTGAACAAAACCAGAATGATCTTGCCAAGGCGTTATATTTGGCAGTCATGCAAAAACAGTGGCTCAAAGCCACGGTTTATTTAGAACATTATAAGAAATATGTTGGCTACGATCGGGCTTTAACCGACTTTGCTGAAGGGGCAGTTGCACGTTCTCAGGGTCAACTGAAATTGGCTGAACAAAAATTTCAAAGCAGCCTAAAACAACAACCTCATAATTTAATTTGTGAACTTGAGTTAGCGCGCGTGCTGTTTGAACAACAGAAAAATAAGGAAGCAGCACGCCTTTTTATTTCCATTCAAGACCAACTTAAACAAAGCGACCCTGCGGTAATCCCGTCTGGGGTTCTAACCACAGTGAATACTTTTGTTCAGGCATTAAAAAAACGAGACTCTTGGCAAGGCTCGGTTTCAGCGGGTTACACCTATGTCAGTAATTTAAATAGTTCGTCGGAACAGAGCAAAACATGGACGCTTTATGGCAAAGATAGTAAAGGTAATATTATCCCGATTGAGCAAGTTACCCGTGGGACGCCTAAAGCTGAGTCGGCAACGGGGTTAGATTACGAAGCCAGTCTGATTAAACGCTATGCGATTAAGGGGCATCATGGCGTGGCTTTACGTGCGCTGGCGTTTGGACAGTCCTATAACGACCACGCGGCATTTAATGAATCTACCATTAACATTAATGCAGGCTACAGCTACTTTGACTTAAAAAATCAAATTGGGGTGAGTCCGCTTTTTGAACATAAACGTTATGGCAATGATGGTCTTTACAATGCATGGGGCGCACGTGCCGAGTGGATGCATTTTATCTCGGCAGATAAAGCCTTCAAACTTGAGGCTGAGAGTAAAGATTTAAATTATCAGAAATATAAAACCCTAGATGGGGTAGAAAGCTCAGCTTTTGCTACTTTCTGGAAAATCCTCCCAAATCAGTGGACCGTTTTTAGTGGTTTAGACGTAGTCGACCATTCTGCACAAGAAAAATATGTAGCTGCCTACGAACAGCAAGGCGTACGATTAGGCTTAAGCAAATCTTGGAGCACAGGATTTAACACCACTTTGCTGAGTTCTTACCGTTGGCGTCAGTTTGATAAATATGCTGTAAGTTACTTAGCTCGTCGTCATGATTTTGAACAGAACTATACCTTTGTTGTGCAAATGCCGCGCTTTGAGTTTTATGGCATGACGCCTAATTTAACCTATCGTTATAACCAAAATAAAAGCAATGTCGATTGGCTGTATTCCTACGATAAACACAACATTAGTCTCAAGCTTGAGCATCGTTTTTAGGGAATAAGCCATGAAATCAAAATCTTTATTCCCTACACATAAGCCGATGGTTATGTTGCCTTTACTACAAGGGCCGAAGCATTTTTATAAGTGCTTAACCGTAGTGGTGGTGATTGGTCTGCATGTGTTTGTTGTCTGGATGCTGAGCCATTTAATTGAACCCTATACTTTTGCGACATCACCAAAAGTAGATGCCTTAAAAGTAAGTTTTGTGTCGCTGGCACCTGCTAAAAAGCCATCACCTGACCAAGCTGAAAGTAGGCCTATCGAAAAAAGTTTAACGCCTAAATTTACGTTAAATAGTTCGGTCTCTTCTATACCTGAAGAATCAAAAAACTCGTCTAAAAATGTTCAAACATTAGTGTCAAAAACTGCCTCTAAAGAGGTGGTGCAAAATAACTTAAATGACAAACAGAAAGTGCAACCAAAAACGAGTTTAAACAATTTAGCTTCGTCTCAAGCAGCGCAGCCTACAGAAAGGCGAACGGTTCATACAGATAAACAACTGGGTTCGACCGATATTGAACAAACGAAAAGTGAGCATTTGCCACAAAGTAGCAATAGCGAGACCAAAAGTGGCGGCGTCAAAACATCAGCAACGCAGCAAGAATATTCCAAAGCACCGAACACTCAAGTTGAACATGATGATGTTGTTCAGGTGAGTAGTGTGGATGTGCTGAGCTTTGGCGGGCTTGACTACGATGACCGTGAGTTAAAACAACAAAATCGTTTGGTTGAGCTTCGGATTCGCATTAATGAAAAGGGACAGCCGATTGACCTTCAATTACGTCAAAGTTCGGGTATTCAAAGCCTTGATGAACGGGTGATGCAAGCTGCACGTAAATCCAGATTTAAACCCCACAAAATTAACGGTCGAGCCGTGACCATTGTTGTGGATTTTCCAGTCCAACTCAAACTCAATCGGGGCCGCTAACCGATGAGTAATATCCATTTTGCAGGAGAAAGATGATGAACTCATCTACAGAACAAATCATTAGCAATAGTTTGTCTTTACGTTTGAAACAAGAAACTGCTGCTGAACACGAACGTATGCATCAATTAATGTCTGAGGCAAAAGTATTTTCAAGTAAAGAAAAATACGCACAATTTACGTTGTCTCAATATTACTTTCAGCGCGAAATTGAACATCTTTTTGAAAAAGAGGGTGTAGCAGGACTGATTCCAGACCTCGACATTCGTGGCCGCTCAAAACAAGCACTCGCCGATTTGAATGATTTAGGTATTCAACCCAACGAGCAGCAATTACAGAGTGAAAACGTACAGCTACCTGAAGCTTTAGGCTGGATTTATGTATCTGAAGGTTCAACCTTAGGCGCTGCATTTTTATTTAAAGAAGCTCAAAAGCATTTGGGTTTTTCTGAAACGTTTGCTGCGCGTAATTTAGCTGCCTATCCCGAAGGGCGCGCTAAAGTTTGGAAACGTTTTGTTCAGGCACTGGATGAAACAGGCTTTGACCAAACCCAGCAAGACCGAGTTGTTCAAGGAGCCTTAGATGCCTTTGGATATTTTGGTCAAGCGCTTGATCAGCTTGATGAATTGAAATAATAAAAAGTGGATAAAGGGAATACCCGATATGGATAAACTCAATCAAGTCAATGTAATGGTAAAACATGAGCAATCATTAACGCCCACTCAACCAGTCAGTAAACTTGCTCGTTCTATGTGGGCGCGCTGGGTGTTTATTGGTTTGGCTTGGTTGTGTATCGCGCTTGGCATATTGGGTATTTTTATTCCGGGTTTACCTACCGTTGATTTTATAATTTTAGCTGTTTTCTTTGCGGCTCGAGGTTCTGAGAAACTTCATCAATGGTTTCGAAATCATCGTTATATCGGTCCACTCATTCGCGAGTGGCAAGAACATCGGCGTATTCCTAAAAAAGCAAAATACATCTCGACGTTGAGTATGAGTTTGGCTGCGGGACTGATGATTTGGACTATTCCACATCCGTGGTTTGTCTATCCGGCAATTTTATGTATGGCGGGGGTATTGATGTGGATGTGGCTTAAAAAATGAAAGAATTATGATCTGCACTGTTGCATGGTGCGCATCATGGTTTTCACAAAATCACGCGGTACCTCAGGGCTTTGTAGACTTAAGTTTCCAAGTTTATGCATGAGTTTAGGGGAATATTGACGCTCTAAACGATGATAAATACACAGACAGGTTGAACGGCTATGTCCAGCTGCGATGCATTTTGAGTAAAAATCACGGTGTGCATTACTTTTATAGCCAGCAGAGGCAATCGATACAAATAATAATCCACCTAGAAAAACTGAAAAATTATAAAGTGACATATATCTACTCTTGGTTGTTGTTTTTCATTATCCATATCTTGGCATAACTTTTTCAGGTTCAAAACCAATTGATATCAACTTGCGGCTTCATCATAGTTATAACAGTTTTAGAGGTCAAATTGATTTGAAGTTGAGAACCGTTTATTGTTTTAAAAACACTCAATTTTAATTGTTGCCATTTTAAAGACAGTGTTGCGACATTACGCACCCTATTTTTTTACATCGTTTTTTGCTTTCATAAACACTTTAGTATTACTCATTTTTAAATCATTTATATACAACTTACTTGTTTTAAAACTCTAATTTAACAGGATATTTTATATGGCAGACACCCCAATTCAAAAAGAGACAGAAAGTACCTGGGCAATATGTCGAGATCCTGTTTTGTTGACCATGGTGGGTGGGGCAATTGATACCATTGGTTTTATTGCGCTGTTTGGTTTTTTTACCGCGCATGTTACGGGAAACTTAGTGTTGGCAGGCGCTGCATGGGTTAAAGGCGGCGCTGGTATATGGATTAAGCTCGCAGCAATCCCGCTATTTATTTTGACGGTGGTGATCACGAAACTGTTAATTGACCGTAGTCAGGTCAAGCACAAAACACTGTCTTATTTATTTTTATTTGAAGCTATTTTTCTATGTGCCTTCATGGTTGCAGGACTTTACTTCGAGCCATTTAAAAATCCGGATGCACTAACAGTTGCAGTAACAGGCGGGTTGGGTTTAATTGCTTTGGCTATTCGTAATACTTCCAGCAAAACCCTTATTAAAAATATTAGCCCAAGTACCATGATGACAGGTAACACCACGCAGCTTGGTATTGATATTGCTAACTTACTTAAAAACAATAATGCAGCCAATCGGGCAAGTTTTCTGAAAAGTGCCAGTATTGTGATTGGGTTTGTGATTGGTGCTTTCTTGGGAGCAATACTCTATGTCTATTTTGACTTCTGGAGTGTAGCGCCCTTTATCTTACCTATTTTGTATTTCTCTTATTTAGCTTCACAGCAAAAGTTTAACCAAGCTTGATTAGAAAAAATAACAAATTAGCCTGAATTAAAATGAGTTCAGGCTTTTTTTCATAATAAAGGAAAATGGAAGCTGAGCTGAAATTGTTCGTTCATTGCTTTACAGGCATAATGACCAGATGGGGAATACATTCGATTAAGGAATGCACAATGACAAAGTCTTATCATTATTCAATCATAACAATAATGGCTTTGCTCAGTGGCTGTCAGGTCATTAATTTAAAAGAAAGTAATTTAAGTAACGCTTTAAAAAGTAAGAATGAAAGTATTCTGACCGATGGCACCTTAAGTCATCAAACTCAAAACTTGCTGTATTTAGTTAAAAAAAATGAAAAATCTTGTCTGCAAAATTTTGATGATTGTTTAAATAAAATTCAAAGCTTGTCTGAAAATAGCAGCCGAGAAGAACGCTATGCTGCGCTCAGTGAAATTTATTTGGCAAAAGCTTTAGACGTCGGACGTAATAGCCAATGTAATGTCATTAATAAAAGTAATAGTTGTCTTGAGCAAGAGTTAGCACTGTTTGATAAAAGCTTGCGCTATAGTTATGTCTATTTATTTGACTCTGAAGAGTCGCCGTTCGATCGGGTATTTGACCATCGCCAAAATCAGGTGCGTATTTTTTATAACGTGGCTTTGTCGAAGCTCATGACCACGTATTTTAATCATTTAAATACACATCGTTTTCCACCGCTGCTCAAAGCAGATGGCCATGAGTACCATGTCAATTTTGACCATGCTGTAGATGTACAAAAAATTGAAGTCGATACTTTTCGCTCAAGCTATAACATGAATTTTTCTGGCTTTAATACCGTTAACCGTAAGGATGGTTTAGGGGCAGAGTTTATTGTCGGGCGTAAAGAAAACGATGTAAATCACGGCTTCATTTTAGACCCCGATGCTTTTTATGCTCACCAGAATAATCCGAACATCCATTTACCACGCTTCTTTCCAGTGACTGCCATTGCTTACCCAAAACAAAAAGCTACAGCAGAGCAGGTCATTGCTGGAGCAGATTTAGAAATTGCGATGTTTGATCCATATCGACAAGACCGCGTAAAGGTTGAAGGTTTGGACTATCCGCTTACTGCCAACTATTCGGCGCCTTATGGACTTTGGTTGTCGAAATATAATTTAGGTGCAGCAGGTTATTGGTCTTTAATTAATAAAGAAAACAATTTGATCATGCCGCATTTATATATGCTGGAACCCTTTAACCCAAATAAGAAAATCATTGTATTTATTCATGGCTTAGCAAGTAGCCCAGAGGCGTGGGTGAGTCTAACCAATGACATTATGGGCGATGCCGAATTAAGGAATAACTATCAAGTTTGGCAGGTGTTTTATTCAACCAATATGCCGATTTTTGAAAGTCGTTTTCAGATTTATTCATTGTTGAATCAGGCTTTTCAAAACGTTGCTAAAGATAGCTACGCTGCACATGATGCAGTGCTGGTCGGGCATAGTATGGGCGGAGTGATTAGCCGCCTATTGGTAAGCGACGCCGATGTTTCAGAGCAAGCCATGCAAAAAATGAATGAAGCCCAGCTAAACCGTTTAAAAGAAAATCCTGTGGTGCTAGAGCGTTTTCAATTCAAAGCTTTGCCTTATTTTAAGCGGGTTGTTTTTGTTTCGGCACCGCATCATGGCACTGACTACGCTGACCGATGGTTTACCCAAATTGCCCGCCGTATTATTCGTTTGCCGGCCGATTTCTTTATTGCAGTTGAAATGAGAGATGAGAAAAACACAAAGCTCAGAAAAGGTTTAATTGAAAATGGGGCGAGTAATTTAAGTCGTTCTTCTAGCTTTATGCAGCTTACGCAAGCCATTCAGCCATCGTCCAACGTAGTCTATCACTCGATTATGGGCAATATTCATGGCACGCCAGATAAGTTAAAAAGCAGCGATGGGATTGTGCCTTATCAGAGTTCACATTTAGGTGGTGAACAGTCGGAACTGATCATTAAAGGTGGGCATTCAATTCAAACTACGCCAGAAGCCATTTTAGAATTACGCCGTATTTTACGGTTGCATTTAAAGCAGTCGCAGCCTTCAAAATAGAATTTTTTGTTTTTAGAAAACCACTGCTGAACTGGGTCAACAGTGGTTGAAGTGATTAATTAAGCTGGTTTTGTTTGAGCGATTTTTTATGCTCAAAATAGCTGATTGAAAAAATAACCAAGCCGACCAAATACAGTACGCCAGACAACAGCAATAAATCTAATCCTGCCGCGTAGAGCAACCAAAGTGCGTAAATTGAAGCGACACTTGCAATGGCAATATGCGGTGTGCGTTTATGGCGAATGGATTCTTTAAGATAAAAAGCCGACACCAGAAAATAAGGCAGCAAAATCATGACCGATGAAATCAATAAAAGCTGGGTGTAGTTTTTATTGAAAAAATACACAGCAATCAATGCACCTTGCACGACAATAGTGGTTAGCCAAAGTGATGAAATGGGTACATTATTTTGATTATTCTTTAAAAATAATTTCGGGAATGCACCGTTTTTTGCAGCTAAATATGGAATTTCAGTGGCGAACAAAGTCCAGCTTAAATAAGACGAAGAAACTGAAATAATCAGCCCGATGGTAATAACAATCGTGCCCGGTAAACCGATCAGTTGCTGCAAAATGGTGGCCATTGATGGGTTGTGCATGCCAGCAAGCGCTTCACGACTTACTACGCCATAGGCCAATACCGTCACCATCACGTAAAAACTTAACGCTAGTAACACGCCCAAAATGGTCGCTTTACCAATGTCATGACGTTTTTTTGCACGCGATGATAAAACCACTGCACCTTCAATACCGGTAAATACCCAAAGGGTAATCAGCATCAGGTCTTTCACTTGCTGCCAAAGTGGAACTTTTAAAGAGAAGTCATTTAAGTTGAGTTTGAACAAATCAAACTTAAAGGCAATGAAAGTAAAGAAGATGAACACCACCATTGGAATAATTTTAGCGATGGTCGCCAGTAAATTCACAATCGCAGCTTCTTTAATGCCTCGGCTCACTAACCAGTGTACCAGCCATACAAAAATGCTTGAGCCAATGAGAGAGTAAAGCGTATTACCTTCACCAAAAATAATATGGTCTTTGCTATCGGTAAACATGCCAACGCCTGAAAAGGCAATCACCACATAGCCGACAATACCAATGGTGGTACACAACCAATAACCCCACGCCGAGCAAAAACCAATCAGGTCTCCAAAACCTTCCCGCGCATAGTTATAAATACCACCGTCAAGATCTGGTCGTTGACGCGTTAAATGCAATAGCGTGAGGGCCAAGAAAATAATGCCGACCCCAGTAATGAGCCATGCAACAAGAAGGGCAGAGCCGTTGGCAACTTGAGCCATATTTTGGGGAAGGCTAAATACACCTGACCCCACCATAGAACTAAAGACCAGCGCTGTAAGAGACAATAGTCCAATTTTGGCAGCAGACATGGTATTTATTCTTTAAAAAATTGAGAAAGTTCAGCAATGTGTTCTGGACCAATGCCACAACAACCGCCGACTAGACTTGCACCTGCTTTCTGCCATTGTTTAGCAAAACCAAGATAAGCTGGAGCGTCTAAGTCTTTACGAATTTCATCCAGACCATCGTTGGCAGTAGCGCTTTCATCTTGCGGTGGGAAAGCGTTGGCATAGGCGCCAATTTGTACAGACTCTGGAATGAGTCCTTTAATTTCATTAATGGCTTGCAAGATCACTTCAGGTTGGCAGCAGTTAAACAATACTGCTTTGGCATTTGATTGCTTGATGAAATCAGCCACTTGCTGCATGTTTTCGCCTGAACGAAGTAACGCTTGTTCTTGTTTAATTTCATCTCGCAGCGTAAATGAAACCCAATAGTCCTTACCATCTTGTGGTAATAACGCGTGTACTGTTTCAACTTCTTTTAAGCAAGACTGAGTTTCAGCGAGCCAAAAGTCTACTTCCGGTGCCAATGTGTTAATAATTGGCTCAGCTAGGTTTTTAGCTTGTTCTGGTTGGAACAAGTCTGCACGGTACGAACCAAATAACGGTGGTAAGCAGCCTGCGATTTTGACATTTTTGCCGCTTTCTTTAACTGCATTTTTCGCTTGTTCGATGGCAACTTTAATTAAACGTACGCCGTCAGTTTCAAAGCGTTCCTGACCAATGTGAAATGGTACAACAGCATAGTTATTAGTCGTAATAACTTCTGAACCAGCATTAATAAAATCGAGATGAACTTCTTTTACTGTTTCTGGTGCTTCAATAAGTGCTAAAGCAGACCATTCTGGTTGACGAAATGGAGCACCACGACGGGCCAATTCACGGCCTAAACCGCCATCTAAAATTTTCATAAATTACAACATAAAGGGAGAAAAATAATTCAGCTAATCTAACGTGTAGGTGAATTCTATTCAATCACTAATATGCTCTATATATTTCAAAAAAAATGAGATGGTTATGAAAAATTTTTCTTAAAAGGAATTCTGTAAATGCTGTTCAGTTTTACTGATGAACTTCATGTAAAAAAGAGTGCATATTTATTTGAAAATATAGAATAAAAAATGGTCTTACAAAGCGCCATATTGTTGCCAGCTTTCACCCGTATGCTGTGTTTTATAATAGGCTTGAAGTTGTTTAAGCTGTGAAAAATGTATACCTGACCACACCAATAAACTGATCACTATTAAAACCTTAAATACATTACGAAGTTTATTTAGGCGGGAAAAAGCCAGTAGAACAAAAAATAGTGCAGGTAAAAATATAAAGAACTGGAGAGGTGAGAAAAATAAATGAGTACTACTGAAATATAACGCGGCTGCACTTAGCAGCACATTTAAAACTGAACAGATTTTCTGGTACTTGCCGAGCTTAAATGCATAGGCAGTGATAATAAATATTACGGTTGAGCTGACGTAAATTACTGTACCACCAATCATCCACATATAAAACCCGCTTAACAATAGATAAGCCAGCAGCAAAACAAGTACGAGCTTAAAACAAAATGATAAGAGGCGAGGTGATGCGTTTAAAGGCGTCATAGCGAATCTAAATATCTCAACTGAGGGCTTAAAAAACAAAAGGACGAATCGAAGTTCATCCTTTTGATATTTTACTTATACATCGTCAAACTTAGTTTGCTTTTGCAACAGGGGCAGCAGCAGTTTCATCGTTTGCAGCTTTGAACGGAGATGTATAGTTCAAGCCAAGCGTAGAACTTGTGTACTGACGAACTTTGTCGAGTAACACAGGGTCTTTGCTCAAGTCTTGCTTATAAGAAACTACAATTTCATGAAGCTTCTGATTCCACTTACCTTCAGTTTGCTGAGGGAAAGCTTTTTCAAGCAAGTTAAGCATGATGTATGGAGAAGTCGAAGCACCCGGAGACGCACCTAACAATGCAGTTACAGCGCCGTCTTTAGAAGCAAAGATTTCTGTACCGAATTGAAGCGTTGCTGGTTTACCTGGTTCTTTCTTGATGATCTGAACACGTTGACCACCTTGGCTTAAACGCCAGTCTTCAGCTTTCGCATCTGGGTAGTATTTACGAAGTTCATTTAGACGGTCTTGGTCTGACATCATCACTTGGCTCACCAAGTATTTAACAAGATCAAGGTTTTCCAAGCCAACAGTCGTCATTGGTAAAATGTTGTTTTTGTTGGTTGATGCAAGCAAATCAAGCTGTGAACCATTTTTCAGGAACTTGTTTGAATACGTTGCAAATGGTCCAAACAATACATATTTTTTACCATCGATATAACGTGTATCAATATGTGGTACAGACATTGGAGGCGCACCAAGTTCAGCACGACCATATACTTTCGCTGTATGTTGAGCAGTAATTGCTGGGTTATCAGTAATTAAGAACTCACCACCTACAGGGAAGCCAGCATATTGTTTCGCTTCTGGTAAACCAGTAAGTTGCAATAATTTAACCGCTGCACCACCTGCACCGATAAATACAAAACGTGTTTTAACGTGATCTGTTTTACCAGTTTTTAAATCTTTGAAAGTTACAGTCCAAGTTTTGTCATCATTTTGGCTGATGCCAGAAACTTCAGTTGAAGTCTGTAATTTGAAATTTGGGTTTTGGCTTAAGTGTTTCACTAACTGATTCGTGATTGAACCGTAGTTTACGTCTGAACCAACTTCCATACGGGTCGCAGCAACTTTTTGAGTTGGGTCACGATCGTTCATCACTAAAGGTGCCCATTGCTTAATCACAGCTGGGTCTTCAGTAAATTTCATACCTTTGAACAACGGGCTTTGAATCATAGCAGCATAACGTTTTTCTAAGAACTGAACGTTATCGCCCCAAACGAAAGCAATGTGCGGAACAGGGTTAATGAATGATTTTGGTTCAGCTAAAACGCCTTGTTTTACCTGATATGACCAGAACTGTTTTGCTACTTCAAACTGAGAAGCAACTTTTTCAGCTTTGACAATTTCCATCTTACCGTTTTTTTCTTCGGTATAGTTCATTTCCATAAAGCCAGAGTGGCCTGTTCCGGCATTGTTAAAGCCGTTTGAACTTTCTTGAGCAACTTGGTCAAGACGCTCATACATACGAATTTGCCAATTCGGTTCAAGCTCAGTGAAGTAAGTACCGAGAGTGGCACTCATGATGCCGCCGCCAACAAGAACGGCATCAACAACTGGCTCATCTTTTGCAGTTTGCACTTGTTTTGACGCAATCGGTCTAAACAAGAAAACAATACCTGCAATTAAAATAATAATGATTAATACCAGAAGGTATTTCAAAAACTTTTTCATGCAAGGGGAACCTTAAAATAAGTTATTTGAGTCACTTAAGGTGTGAGGAAACCTAGACAGCGTATCCAGACAAAACGGATATAAATGCGAAAGTAAAATTCTCCAAAACAGAGAACTTTAAAAAAAGAAAAATTACTTGGGATTATCGCAAACACTCTATATTTTAGACTAATTTTGCATTGACAAGACAATTTTTATAATAAATGGGGTTCATCAAAATCATAAATATGATTTATATTTAATCAAATTAAGCTTTTATAAGATTATTTTTTGCTGATATTTCTATATAAGTATTTGAAAATTATTAATTAAAATAATTATGGTTAAAATTAACTCACTTGATGGTAATTTGCATATAAAAATAGATTAATTTTTATTTCATGCCATATTTCTGTAAATGTTTAGCTTATAGCCGCTTATTTTTTGTCAGACATAGTTCTTATTAATGTTTGTGCAGTACCTATTAAATTAAGGGCATATTTCTTATACAGAAATATGCCCTTAACGGTTTTATGACGCGACATAGAACGGTGCAGTTGAACGTGGTAATGCTTCACGTCCACGAATTTGGTCTGCAATTTTCTCGGCAATCATAATAGTGGTTGCATTTAAGTTACCCGTAATAATGAGCGGCATAATTGAGGCATCAACTACACGTAAACCATTCATACCGTGTACACGGCCTTGACCATCTACAACAGCCATCTCATCTTCACCCATCTTACAGCTACAAGACGGGTGGTAAGCCGTTTCTGCGTGGTTACGAACAAAGTCATCAAGCTCTGCATCACTTTGCAAATGTTTACCCGGACTAATTTCTTCACCACGATATGGATCAAGCGCAGGTTGCTGCATGATTTCACGTGTAATACGAATTGCATCACGGAACTCGCGCCAGTCTTGTTCAGTCGACATGTAGTTAAACAAAATACTTGGATGTGCAAACGGATCTTTCGATTTAAGTTTGATACGACCACGTGAAGGCGAGCGCATTGAGCCTACGTGTGCTTGGAAACCATGTTCTTTTACGGCATTACTACCGTTGTAGTTAATCGCAACTGGCAAGAAATGGTACTGAATGTTTGGCCATTTGAACTCATCGGAACTACGGATAAATCCACCCGCTTCAAACTGGTTACTTGCGCCAATACCTGTACCGTTAAATAACCACTCGGCACCAATCGCAGGTTGGTTATACCATTTTAAAGCAGGATATAAAGAAACGGGTTGCTTACATTTATACTGTAAGTACATTTCCAAGTGGTCTTGCAGGTTTTCACCTACACCCGGCAAATCATGAACCACATCAATATCCATTGATTTTAAGAAGGTACTTTGACCTACGCCTGAGCGTTGTAAAATTTGCGGTGACGCAATTGCACCTGCACAAAGTAATACTTCGCGTTTAACCAAGGCACGTTGCAAGTTGTTTTGATCAGCACCAATAATGTATTCAACACCAATCGCTTGCTTTTGATTAAACAAGATTTTATTGGTCGTCGCATGAGTCAAAATAGTCAGGTTTGGACGACCTTTTGCCATATCTAAATAACCACGTGCAGTACTTGAGCGGCGGCCTTTAGGCGTAACTGTACGGTCCATTGGACCAAAGCCTTCTTGCTGGTAACCATTTAAGTCATCAGTACGTGGGTAACCTGCTTGTACACCTGCTTCAACCATGGCATGGAACAGTACATTGTTGCCATTTTTAGGCGTAGCAACGGATACCGGGCCGTTATCACCATGGTAGTCATTGCCACCAATGTCACGAGTTTCGGCTTTTTTGTAGTAAGGCAAACAATCGGCATAAGTCCAGTTTTCAAGACCTTTATGAGTTGCCCATTGTTCTAAATCCATCGCGTTACCGCGGATATAGCACATGCCGTTAATTAAAGATGAGCCACCTAAACCTTTACCACGACCACATTCCATACGGCGGTTATTCATGTGTGGTTCAGGGTCAGTTAAATAAGCCCAGTTATAGCGACGACCTTGAAGAGGGTAGGCCAAAGCTGCCGGCATTTGTGTACGGAAATCCAAGCGATAATCTGGTCCACCTGCTTCTAAGAGTAAAACGGTGGTATCTTTGTCTTCAGTCAGACGCGCAGCGAGTACATTTCCGGCAGATCCTGCGCCAATAATAATGTAATCATATTCTTTAATATTCATAACTATCCTTTTTTTACTAACAGTTTGCCTGAGCAATCTATAAAGACTGCTCGGCAT
>Ga0209795_10000849_pt1 | contig 20956 bp, 14 predicted proteins | sample AgamicOrMarz_FD_187166 | JGI IMG/M metagenome (GOLD analysis project Ga0209795, IMG submission 187166) | Agave microbial communities from Guanajuato, Mexico - Or.Ma.rz (SPAdes) (version 2) | ecosystem: Host-associated > Plants > Phyllosphere > Phylloplane/Leaf | place: Guanajuato, Mexico...
TCACTGCGGGCTGTCTGCGACTTTGCCTTTACCCAGGGCGGGATCCGACGCCTGATCGCCACGGTCACCGTGGGCAATATCGCCTCAAGACGACTGCTGGAAAAAGTCGGCTTTGTACTGGAAGGGGAGCTGAGAGAGAGCTATTTTCTGGCTGGCCGCTGGCAGAACGACTGGATTTTTGGTCTGCTCAAAAGTGAATATCATCACGATCAACCGCCATTTGGCTGATAGGCCCTGCGCCCTGTTTCCTCTACAGTCTTCCCTGACTGAGAGGAAACGATAATGACAGGTCATTCACTTACTATCTCTTATGAAGGTATTGCGCTCATTAAGAAACACCATGGACTTTCCCTGGAAAAATATCGGGACGAAAAAGGGCTGTGGGTTATTGGATATGGGCATGTCATAACGGCACATGAGAATTTACCGACGATCATTACGCCGGAAATGGCCGACATTCTTCTGGTAGAAGATTTAGCGGAATGCGAAAAAGTACTGAGTAAAATGAATATCTCCCCGCTGCAACCCGACGAGCACGACGCGCTTATCGCGATGCTGTTCAGCAGGGGGATTTCACGCGATCTTGCGTAATATCATTCTCATTTACTGCATGGGTGATATCAGGCCACGCGGCTATAAAGCAGCGCTGCCTGCGTCCGGTTTTTAACGTCCAACCGACGGAATAACGCTTCTAAATGTGCCTTAACGGTCGCTGCACTGATATTAAGCGCCCGGCCAATCGCTTTGTTCGATTCACCGTCAGCGAGTAATTTCAGAACATCCAGCTGGCGTTCGCTCAGGCAGGACAACCCCTGCTGGCCTGCAGCGGACGATTTAAGCCATTTTCCGGGGATGCAGGCCATGCCTAAAGAGACCATCTGCAAAATAGACGTGTACAGATCCGCAGCGGCATTACGGGGAATAATAGCCAGCACATTTCGTTGAATAAGCTGCTCTATCCATTCGCTATTTTTCCGATTCAATACCACCACTTTGCTAATAGCGGGAAAACGGCTGCCGATCTCTTCCAGCAGCCATAAACAGTATTCGTGATGCATTTCCCCATCGACCATCACGATGCCGGTGGGCGTCGAGGACAACAGTGACCATAATTTATCTGTCTGACTTGTCCCCTCAATATGCCACTCCGGAGTGATGGCGTGTAAATGGGTAACCACTCCCTGAATAAATATTGGCTGCCTGTCAAAAATGACAATGTGCATTATTTTCTTCTCCTGTAAATCGGCATAGCGACTCATTTTACAGGGGACGTTAATAAGAAAAAGCGCCCACTCAGGAAGGGTTACAAAACACCCGGCTCATGAGACATATCTTAAACTTTGACATATATGCCTTAAGGATAATCTCAAGACCCGAAAAAACCATTACAGGAACATGCCGCCTGAAACTTCAATACGTTGCGCATTCATCCAGCCGAGTTTATCGCTCAGCAAGGCCGCAATGGCATCACCAATGTCATCCGGCAATCCCACCCGTCCCAGGGCCGTTTGTGAGGCCAGCATTTTGTTCAGCTCGCCGTTATCCCGCACGTGGCCCCCGCCAAAATCGGTCTCAATCGCGCCAGGGGCAATAATATTTACCGAGATCCCCCGTGCGCCCAGCTCTTTAGCCTGATAACGCGTCAGCACCTCCATGGCCCCTTTCATGGCCGCATAGGCGCTGGAACCAGGCTGTGCAAAACGGGCAAGCCCGCTGGAGACATTCAGAATACGTCCGCCATCTTTGATTAAGGGTAAGAGCCGCTGAGTCAGGAAGAACGGCCCCTTAAAATGAATGTTTAACGCGTCATCAAATTGCGCTTCAGTGGTGTCTGCATACGGCGCGTATAAACCGGTGCCGGCATTGTTCAACAAATAATCGAAGGCGTCGCGCTGCCACACATGCTTAAGCTGCGACTGAACCTCTTTGGCGAACGGCTCAAAGCGGCTGACATCGCCCACGTTTAGCTGCAATGCCACGGCCTTTACGCCTTTTTCTTCAATTTCACGTACCACAGCGAGCGCCTCTTTCTGGCTGCTGTTGTAAGTGAGGATGATGCCTGTGCCCATTGCTGCCAGCTTCAATGCCGCGTTCTTGCCCAGTCCGCGGCTGCCGCCAGTCACTAATGCGATACGTTCTGTCATGAGAAACCTCGTTTTAGCGGTGATGTAGATTGAGAAAGAGCTTATTAGGTGATAGAAAATCAATAAAGATGCTCAAAAACGTTTTACTGTTTCATTTGCAACAACAATGAGGGCAGGCTATGGATAAAATTCACGCAATGCAGCTCTTCATTCGCGTCGCCGAACTGGAAAGTTTTTCCCGCGCAGCGGACACGCTCGGCCTTCCTAAAGGTAGCGTATCGCGGCAGATTCAGGCGCTGGAAAACCTGTTAGGCACGCAGCTTTTGCACCGTACCACGCGCCGCGTGAGCCTCACGCAGGACGGTATGGTCTATTACGAGCGGGCAAAAGATTTGCTGGCAAACCTCGATGAACTGGACGGACTATTTCAGCACGATCCCGCCAGTATCAGCGGTCGACTACGTGTCGATATGCCCGTCGGCGTTGCACGAAATTTAATCATCCCCAAACTGCCCGCGTTTCTGCAGCAGTATCCGGGCATTGAACTGGAACTCAGCAGCAGCGATCGTCTGGTTGACGTGGTGCGCGAAGGGTTTGACTGCGTGGTAAGGGTCGGGACGCTTAAAGACTCGGGGTTGATTGCCCGTCCGCTTGGCAAACTGTCGATCGTCAACTGCGCCAGCCCGGATTATCTGACGCGCTTTGGTTATCCGCAGAACCTGGACGATCTCGCCTCGCATGCGGTGATTCACTACTCGGTTAATCTGGGTACACGACCACAGGGTTTTGAGTTTTTTAACGGCGATACCACGCACTGGATCAAAACCGGGGGGATTCTCACCGTAAACAGCACCGAGACCTATCAGGCTGCCTGCCTCGCCGGACTGGGCATTATTCAGGTGCCTCGCGTGGGGGTTCGGGAAGCCCTGCGGGCGAAAAAGCTTATCGAAATTTTGCCGCAATATCGTGCCGAAGCGATGCCGGTCTCCCTGATTTATCCTCACCGCCGCAATCTCTCCCGGCGAGTCCATCTGTTTATGGAGTGGCTGACAGAACTGATGAAAACCTATGTCGACTAGTCACAGGCTATACTTTCATTTACATCCAGCCAAACGAAAAGGAAATGACGCGTGACGCCGGAAAACAACCCGCAACGACCGACCCCTGAAATTGATTACGAACCCATCAAAAAGATGGAGACCAGGCCAGAGCCGGAAAAAGAACCCGGCAAGGCAAACAAGGCGCTGGCGACCGTCACGGATACGGCAGAGAAGATCCAACGCCGGCCGATGATTGCGCATATTATTCGCGCGGCAGAGCGTTTTAGCGACCGTATGGGCAACCAGTTTGGTGCAGCGATTACTTACTTCTCGTTCCTGTCGATGATTCCGATCATGATGGTTTCGTTTGCCGCCGCGGGTTTTGTGCTTGCTTCACACCCCACGCTGCTGCAGGACATTTTCTCTAAAATCCTGCTGAACGTCAGCGATCCCACGCTCGCCGCCACCCTTAAAAGCACGATCAACACGGCGGTGCAGCAACGTACCACCGTGGGTATCGTGGGGCTGTTAATTGCGCTTTATTCCGGGATTAACTGGATGGGGAACCTGCGTGAAGCCATTCGCGCCCAGTCGCGTGACGTCTGGGAGCGGAAACCGCAGGATCAGGAAAAGATTTGGGTGAAATATTTACGCGATTTCGTATCGCTGATTGGCCTGCTGTTTGCCCTGATTGTCACGCTGTCTATCACCTCTGTAGCCGGCTCAGCGCAGCAATTAATAATCTCCGCGCTGTATCTGGATAACATCGAATGGCTTAAACCCGCGTGGCGGGTGATTGGGTTAGCCATCTCTATATTCGCGAACTATTTGTTGTTCTTCTGGATATTCTGGCGTTTGCCGCGTCATCGCCCGCGTAAAAAAGCGTTAATTCGCGGTACCTTGATCGCCGCCATCGGTTTTGAGGTCATAAAGATTGTTATGACCTACACCTTGCCCTCGCTGGTTAAATCCCCTTCTGGCGCGGCATTTGGTTCAGTACTTGGCCTGATGGCCTTTTTCTACTTCTTTGCCCGTCTGACCTTGTTCTGCGCGGCCTGGATCGCCACGGCAGAGTACAAAGACGACCCAAGAATGCCCGGCAAATCACATCGTTAATGCACTAAGTGGGCTGAAAATTTCAGCCCAACTTTCCATTTCAGCATATAAATCCAGCCCGTAACTTTTATTTAACCAAAAACCAGTTTTATTCACTGATATTAGAAAAACGTGAAGCATTTCATAGAAGTGATTTTGCTGGTCTGAAAATTATCCCCTTTTTGCCTCTTTTTTCACCACACGCCGGGATTGTTACACATTGAAATGTCGGTTTTGCTGTGCGTAATATGGCCCTTCGTTCGTCTAAAAATAAGAAATTACTATGCAAGCCACAGCCACCACTCTCGATACTGAACCGGAAAGCACGCCGGTAAACTCGCGTAATAAAGTCGTCGTTGCCTCTCTGATTGGCACCGCGATCGAATTCTTTGATTTCTATATTTATGCGACCGCTGCGGTTATCGTCTTCCCGCATATCTTCTTCCCACAGGGCGACCCAACCGCTGCAACGCTGCAATCGCTGGCAACGTTCGCTATCGCCTTCATCGCCCGCCCGATTGGCTCTGCGGTCTTCGGACACTTTGGCGATCGCGTGGGTCGTAAAGTGACCCTCGTCGCCTCGCTGCTGACGATGGGGATTTCTACGGTGGCGATCGGTCTGCTGCCGACCTATGACACCATTGGTATTCTGGCCCCGATGCTGCTGGCGCTGGCACGCTTTGGTCAGGGCCTGGGACTGGGAGGCGAATGGGGCGGTGCGGCCCTGCTGGCTACCGAGAATGCCCCGCCGCGTAAACGTGCCTTATACGGTTCGTTCCCGCAGCTTGGCGCCCCTATTGGTTTCTTCTTCGCTAACGGAACGTTTCTGCTGCTCTCCTGGCTGCTGACTGACGAGCAGTTTATGAGCTGGGGCTGGCGTATTCCGTTTATTTTCTCTGCCGTGCTGGTTCTGATTGGCTTGTATGTCCGTGTCTCGCTGCATGAGACCCCGGTGTTCGCCAAAGTGGCGGCGGCGAAAAAGCAGGTGAAGATCCCGCTTGGCACGCTGCTGACCAAACATCTTCGCGTGACGGTGCTGGGCACCTTCATCATGCTGGCGACTTATACCCTGTTCTACATCATGACGGTCTATTCAATGACCTTCAGTACCGCCGCCGCGCCGGTTGGCCTGGGGCTGCCGCGCAATGAAGTGCTGTGGATGTTGATGATGGCGGTGATTGGATTTGGTGTGATGGTGCCGATTGCCGGCCTGCTGGCGGACAAGTTCGGTCGTCGCACCACCATGATTGTGATTACGACGCTGATCATTCTGTTCGCGCTGTTTGTCTTCCCGCCGCTGTTAAGCTCCGGCAGCCCGGCGCTGGTGATAGCCTATCTGCTGATTGGTTTAAGCCTGATGGGGTTGACGTTTGGCCCAATGGGCGCGCTGCTGCCTGAACTGTTCCCGACCGAAGTGCGTTATACCGGGGCATCGTTCTCCTATAACGTCTCGTCTATTCTGGGCGCGTCGGTTGCACCCTATATCGCCACCTGGTTACAGGCGAACTACGGATTGTTCTACGTGGGGGTTTACCTGGCGTCTATGGCGGCACTCACGCTGATCGCGCTGCTGTTAACGCATGAGACTAAACATCAGGCTCTGTAATTGTTGATGGCCGGGGGGGCGGCGACGCCCGACCCGGCTTACTGTTCTGTTCCAGTATGATGCCCTCACCCTAACCCTCTCCCACAGGGAGAGGGAACGGTACGGTTTTGACTTCTACCCTCACGCTCTCCCACAGAGAGAAGGGGCTGTAGGGTGTTCTCCCTCTCCCTGTGGGAGAGGGTTAGGGTGAGGGCATCAGCCCGCACATCACTTTTTCATCTGCGACAATATCGTCCGGCACTGATTCGCATCGCCTTCCGACGGGGAAATCAGCGCCAGTAACGCCGCGGCTGGCGTCACCAGCGTCGCCAGAGCGGCAGCCACTGCACCTCGTGCAATCAGCGGCCCGGCTTTTACGCCCGCCTGCGGATTTTTGAAGGTGCCCCGGACATACAGCGGTGAACGCAACGTAATAATACGGAACCCTTTACTCTCCGGATTAATGGTCAAATCAAGCTGTTCAGAGGCCATACTCGCGGTGCCCGTGACGTTAATCACTGCATTCTCGGTGTCAAAGGCAAAGATCTGCGGACGCGCCACGCCATTGACCAAATCCAGGTTGGCTGCCGCACAGTTTACCCGCACCTCATCATCGCCAAAAATCTGGCCGATAACGAAGTTACCCACGTTCAGCCCCAGGATTTCCATCAGGTTACGGCTCACCAGCCCGTCATTCATCAACAGCTTGAGATTACCGTTGCCGCTGCCAAGCAGTGCTGCGACAGAGTTCCCGACGCCGCGAATCTCCGCGTCACCGTTCATTTCACCGAGCGTTTTCTGCATCAGCTCCACGTCAGGCATCAGCTCTTTAAGCTTCAGCTTGCGGGCCTTAATGTCAGCGCGGCCCTGCATCGGCTTTTTATCCCCCTCAAGGTGGATATTCGCGCTGATGGTTCCGCCTGCCATGCCAAATTTCAGCGGCTGTAAGCGCAGGTCGCCGTTTTTGAGAATAACGTGGGTGGACAGGTCGCTCAGCGGCAGAGAACTGCCATGCTCGATTTTGCGCCCTTTGAAACGCACATCGGCGTCCATCACGTCCCACTTATCGGTTTCAAAGCGATCGTAAGGCAGCACTTTGCCCGCAGGCTGAAGATCTTTTTCACCCTTTTTCTGCTCTGACTTTTTCGATTTTTGCGCCCCTTTACCGGAGTCGACCCCAATCAGCGGACCTAAATCGGCCAGGCGAAGCTGGCGGGATTCCATATCCCCTTCCAGTTTTGGCCGTGGCTTACCGGTGGTATAGGTCAGGGAGCCGTGAATATCGCTGTCGCCGATACGGCCATTAAACCCGCGATAGTCAAATACGGAAGATTTTTCAGCATCGATCTTCGCCACCAGCCGACCGTCCGTTTCAAACGGCGGCGTATCCGGCAGCAACACGCCAGTGAGATCGTAAAGTTCACCCAGCGAATCGCCGGCAAATTTCAGCTGGAGATCCACGCCGCCCATGTTCATCGGGTCGTTAACCGTACCCACGAAGGCCACACGGGTATTGCCGGAGCGGAAATCAGCCTGCACCGGGAAAGGCGTGCCTTCGCTGCGTAACGCTAACATCCCGCCTATTTTCCCTGAACCGGTCACCGCCTGGTCGTTGTAGCGCCCTTTCGCTTTCAGGCCAAAGACATAATCACCAATCCGATTTTTATCATCTTTGCCTTTGCTGCCAGAGACTTCACTAAACGGGAGCGGCTTCCCGAGCGGATCGACCAGGATCTCCACGTCGGCTTTGCTGACCTTATCGTCGATCGCGATCCGTCCGCGATCGAACAAAATATTATCCAGACGGAAAGACCACGACGACGGCTGCGCGTTGGGATCTTTTTCGCCGCTGCTCGCCAGGTTGAACGTCCAGTTGTTGTTTTTTTCCGACAGGCGGATCAGCCGCGCATCCGGCTGTTGCAGTTTGATCCAGGGTAAATAGACGGTTTTCGTCAGCAGCGCCAGCGGCGCCAGCGTGGCTTCTACGCGGGGCAGATGCACCATCGTCACTTCAGGAATGTCTGGCGGATTACCGAGGACAATATCGTTGGCATGAACGTGCGGCCAGGGCACCCAGCTTCGCCAGCCGGTTTCCGTTTTCTGGCGTTCCCATACCACGCCTAAATCCCCGCGAATCGCGAAGGGCCGGTTGAGTTCAGTGGAGACTTTCTGGTTGATGGTCGGTTTGAGACGGTTCCAGTCAAACGTCGCAATAATGATGATTGCCACCACAATCAACAACAAGAAGATCCCTACTATCCAGGTGATAATCCTGGTCGTTTTAGTCATTGCTCTGTTCCTGCCTTATTACCTTGCCTTTCATGAATATAGTTCAGACAAGGAGAATCGGTAGGCTCTAGAGCGTGATTATGACGCTTTCAAGCGTCTCCATCGGGACCGGTCGGGAAAGAAAATAGCCTTGCGCGGCGGCGGCAGGGGACTGTTGCACATCACGCCACTCTTCCAGGGTTTCGACGCCTTCAACGATGACCCCCTTGCAGTAGCGGTTCATCAGCTGCAATAACAGCGTAAACAGATTGCGGCCTTCAGAGGTTTGACGCAGCATGATGAAGAGATCGCGCGCCACTTTGATGTAGTCGTATTGCACTTCACTCAGCGCGGAGAAATTGGCCATTCCCGTGCCAAAGTCATCCAGCCAGAGCGGACCAAATTCACACATCGTGGCAAAGGAGGAGTCCTGCGGCAGCCGTACGTGTTCGACCAGTTCAAAACGCATCCAGGGCAGCGAGGCAACCAGATCCAGAAGAGACGGGTTCTGGCGTAACGCAAGCAGCGTTGGGCCGTCGACGTTTACCGAAGCCAGGATGTCATGCTGTCTGAAGAAGGCGGCGTAGGTAGAAAGCATTTTAAGCTGTTCTTCCAGCACATCCAGACGCTGGCGCACGCTCACTTCTGCAAAATATCGATCGGGAGCAATACGTTGTCCGGGGTTTGATGGGTGCGTTACGACGGTCAGAATTTCGACAGCCATCAGTCTTCCATCGATACGGTAGATGGGCTGATAAGTATAAGCACGCTCACATTGCAGCCAATAGCGATGCTCCTGCAAGCATTCAATACTTGCTTCAGGAGTGGTGCTTAGCCGCTGGATAACCTGCTCTGACTTCATTTCAGATGCCCTGTTGAAAAGAGATGACCTGTCTGGACTCGTCAAAGAGTTATCGGCGCACCAGGTGAGAACTTTATGTTCAGTTGAATTTGAAAATGAAATTAAGATGACAGAATCTTTCCGGAACACGCGCTGGCTCAAAAAAATTTCTGGAACGTCGTTTTAATATAGTTGACCACAAATTTCTCCCAGCGCACACTTACGTTAATTTATCTGTTCAGGTTCACGACTATGTCTAAGAAAATTGCCGTGATAGGCGAATGCATGATTGAGCTGTCACAAAAAGGCGCGGAAGTGAGCCGCGGCTTTGGTGGCGACACGTTAAACACGTCCGTTTATATTGCCCGTCAGGTGGCTCCTGAAGCGCTGACGGTGAACTACGTTACCGCTCTGGGGACCGACAGCTTCAGTCAACAGATGCTGGATGCCTGGAAGGCAGAGCACGTGAACACCGCGTTGATTCAACAGATGGAAAACCGTCTGCCGGGTCTCTACTACATCGAAACCGATAGCACGGGTGAGCGGACGTTTTACTACTGGCGTAACGAAGCGGCGGCGAAGTTCTGGCTGGAAAGCGACAGTGCGGCGGCAATCTGTGAAGAGCTGGCAACGTTCGACTATCTGTATCTGAGCGGCATTAGCCTGGCGATTCTGAGCCCTTCCAGCCGCGAGAAATTACTCTCTCTGCTGCATGAGTGCCGCGCCAATGGCGGTAAAGTGATTTTCGATAATAACTACCGCCCACGTCTGTGGAGCAGCCGCGAAGAGACACAGCAGGTTTATCAGCAGATGCTGCAATGCACCGATATCGCGTTTTTAACCCTCGACGACGAAGATGCGCTGTGGGGCGAAAAACCGGTTGAAGAGGTGATTGCGCGTACGCATGACGCGGGCGTGACCGAAGTGGTCATTAAACGCGGGGCCGACTCTTGTCTGGTTGCCGTGAAGGGCGACGCGTTGATTGACGTGCCAGCTGTAAAACTGGCGAAAGAGAGCGTGGTGGATACCACGGCAGCGGGTGATTCCTTCAGCGCAGGATATCTTGCAGTACGTCTGACCGGTGGATCGCCGGTCGAGGCGGCTAAACGCGGGCATTTAACGGCCAGCACCGTTATCCAGTATCGCGGGGCGATCATTCCCCGCGAGGCTATGCCTGCTTAAGCTCTTCCCTCACCCTGACCCTCTCCATACCGGAGAGGGTTCACATGAGGCGTGTCTTACTGCCCTTGTGGGATATCCGATGCATCCTGATGCAGATCGTCCGTCACTGCAGGCTGTGACGCCTGTGAATCCGGCGTCATGATCCCATTCCAGGTAGCCTGCAGGTCTTTCATGTTGTATTCCGGCTCACCTTTCGGCTGAAGCAGAATCAGGGCCATATCCTGAGAAAGCTGCTGACGTAAATCCTGATTAATGGATTCCACGGTGAGACCATTCAGGAAATCCTGGCGTAGCTTCTGATACTGCTCTGGCGCGATGTCCACCACCTGGTTTTGCAGGGAGCGGATGCGCTGGCTGATCAAGATATCCGTGTCGGTACGGGCATAGGTGGCGAACAGCTTTTGCAGCTCAAGATTTTTCTGCGCCACCAGCGCGTCAAACTCTTCTTTTGCTAACCCCTCTTTGCGCACTTTCAGCAGCTCTTTCGCCACGAGACTCAAATTGGTGTTCAGCTTGTCGGTAGGAGATTCAACGTTGATTGCGCATTGCGCACGCTGGAACAGCACCCGGCAATCAAAGCCGATGCCAATGTCCTTCGCGTTGGATTTGCTCAAGGTTTGCTGAACGTGCCAGAAGAGCGCTTCGCGCGCCAGATCGGCACGCCAGTAGCGCAGGAGCGCCGCAGATTCACGGATCGGTTGCCATGGGGTATCCCACATCAGCGACAGACGATCCTGGCGCACGGTATCGGTCATAATGCTGACCGGCTCAGGGCGCAGCGGAGAGAGCGTAGGCACCGGCGCAGGGACTTCGCGTTTCCCTTTCATCTCGCCAAAGGTTTTGTTGATTTGTTCGATGACGTTACGGCTGTCAACGTTACCCACCACAATCAGCGTCATGGCATCCGGGGTATACCATTTCTGATAGAACGACTTCAGCTGTTCAATATCAACAGGCTGCTTTAACGGCTCTGCCGGGTCGTGGCCCAGCATCGTGGAACCTTTCAGACGATAGCGCCACCAGCCCTCTTTCGTATCCGCAGGCCAGGTTGCCACCATATCGCTATTGCTCAGCGCGTAGTTCACCGTTTCTGGCGTGATCGCGACTTTTCCTGCCGTATCGCCAAGCCAGGTCAACGCCTCTTTAAGCAGGTCGTTGCGGTTGTTAGGCAGGCTGAGATTAAACATGGTGTAGTCATAAGAGACAACGGCAGGTGGAAGTGGACGTTTCGGGTCAATACCCTGCTGCCACAGTGAACGCACCTGTACCGCTTGCAGACTGCCGCTCTGGTTGAGCGCCAGTCGAGGAATAAAATGGCTCATCCCGCTTTGCTGCGTGCTTTCAGTGAGGGAACCGGTATTGATAGAAAGTCGGATTTCAACGCGATCGCTGGGACGCTGCGGCGTGGCTAAAACCTGCCACTGGAATCCATTTGCCAGAGTCCCTTGTTGCCAGGCCGGGTCGGGCTGGAGCGCATCTGCCTGCACATAACTGGCTGCTGCCATCATCAGCAAACCGCCGGTTAAGAGTCGAATTTTTGTGCCCTGCATGTGAACCCCTGATCAACATTCCTGGTTAATTAAGAGTGTCTCAGGATACCGAGCACTCTAAAGATGACGTGTAAAACACTTCGATTAGACCGCGAGTTAGGTAAAACGTCACGGCAAGAAGTGAAATATACCCGAAAAAATCTTGTCACTTTATGTCAGGTATGGGGGGGTATTATGCGCAGCAGCCCGTCCTCCCACAAGGGAGGACGGGTATAAGTGTTGATTTTATGAGGACATTCCCTGCGTTTTGCTCTCTGGGACACGGTTATTCAGCGTGTCATCCAGCTTTTTGTGATCCAGCTCTTTCACCCATTTTGCCACCACCACGGTAGCCACACCGTTACCGACCAGGTTGGTCAGCGCACGTGCTTCAGACATAAAGCGGTCAATGCCCAGAATCAGTGCCAGACCTGCCACCGGTAAATGACCCACCGCAGAGATCGTTGCCGCCAGCACGATAAAGCCGCTTCCCGTCACCCCAGCAGCCCCTTTCGATGACAGCAGCAGCACCACCAATAGCGTGATCTGGTGGAAAATATCCATATGGCTGTTCGTCGCCTGCGCAATAAACACCGCAGCCATGGTGAGGTAGATGGACGTGCCGTCCAGGTTAAACGAATACCCGGTCGGGATGACCAGCCCGACCACCGATTTACGGCAGCCCAGCTTCTCCATTTTATCGAGCATGCGTGGCAGCGCGGATTCCGAGGAGGAGGTCCCCAGCACAATCAGCAGCTCTTCACGGATATAACGGATAAATTTGAAAATACTGAATCCGGTCGCTCGCGCAATGGAGCCGAGCACCACCACCACGAACAGAATACAGGTGATATAGAAGCAGATAATCAACTGGCCCAGCTGAATCAGCGTCCCGACGCCATATTTACCGATGGTAAAGGCCATCGCGCCAAATGCGCCAATGGGCGCCAGACGCATGATCATATTGATAATGCCGAAGATGACCTGCGAGAAGCTCTCAATGACGTTAAAAATGAGCTGCCCTTTGCTGCCCAGACGATGCAGGGCGAAACCAAACATCACCGCAAACAGCAAGACCTGAAGGATATTGCCGCTGGCAAAAGCCCCGATGACGCTACCCGGAATAATATCCAGCAGGAAGCCGACTACGCCCTGATCTTTTGCCTGCTCGGCGTAAATCGCCACTGCTTTTGCATCCAGCGTTGCGGGATCGACGTTCATCCCCGCGCCGGGCTGCACCACGTTCACAATGATAAGGCCGATAATCAGCGCGATGGTACTGACCACTTCGAAATAGAGCAGTGCGACGGCACCAGTACGCCCGACCGCTTTCATGCTCTCCATGCCTGCAATGCCGGTCACCACCGTACAGAATATGACCGGTGCAATCACCATCTTAATAAGCTTAACGAAGGCGTCGCCAAGCGGTTTCATCTGCGCGCCGAGTTCAGGGTAGAAATGGCCCAGTAAAATACCGACCGCAATCGCTGTCAGGACCTGAAAGTAGAGGCTTTTGAAGAATGAGGTTTTCATAGGGTGTCCTTGGGAAGAAAAACCACAGGCATAGTAAGGTTATGTTTCACCTGCGGCTTTAAAATAACACCCGTAAAACAGGACAGAAATAAACTCGGATCAAATTTGAAACACAAATGTTAAGAAGTTTGAGCTGGCTCGCACAAGCCAGCAACAAAACTACGCTTTTTCGTGATGACGCGCGTCGGTGAGGTAGCGCTGTTCAAACTGATCTGAAGGGACTGCACGTGCAAACAGGAAACCTTGACCGATTTCCACGCCCGCCTCCGCCAGCCAGTCGCGTTGCGTATCGGTCTCGATGCCCTCTGCGATGATCGTCAGGTTGAGGCTACGCGCCATCTGAATAATAGCCTGCACCAGGCTGCTGTCCCCGGGGAGGCCGTCAACAAAGGTCTTGTCGATTTTTAATACGTCGACAGGCAGCGTTTTCATGTGCTGAAGCTGACGCAACCCGGCATAGCCCATGCCAAAATCATCCAGCGCGATACGGATGCCTGCATTGCGCAGAGGCTTCAGAATGGCGACGGCTTCGTTAGGATCGTCAATTCGGCGGCTCTCCGTGATCTCAAGAATCAGCGTATCGGGCTTGATGCGGTAACGATTGATCAGCTCCAGCACCTCCGACACCATCGTAGGATGCATCAGTTGTAAAGCCGATAAATTCACCGACAGCGGCAGCGCGATCCCGCGTTCTTGCCATGCCGAAAGCAGGCGACAGGACTCTTCCAGCACCCAGTGTCCCACTGTGACCATTAATCCGCAGGATTCAATGTCATCGATGAGACCATCCGGCAGCTCCCAGGAACCATCCGGCTGTTGCACGCGCAGAAGCGCCTCGGCGCTCTCGACGCGCCCGGTTAACAGGCTCACCTGCGGCTGTAGCCAGATAGCGAAGTGGTTATTGTCCAGCGCGGTAAGGATATCGCTCTCCTGCGTCAGGCGCTGCTGCGCTTTCTCCATCTGCTCCGGTTCAAAGAACTGGATCTGGTTTTTGCCTTTGCGTCTGGCAGAGAACGCGGCCGAGAAGGCACGCCGGTAGAGTTGCTCCGCCGTGAGGTCGCCGTAATACATGGCGATACCAATGCTGGCGCTGGGGCGAAGCTGAATCCCCTGAATCGGTAAACGCTCATTAATGACAGTGAGCACTTGCTGACCTAACGTAATGGCATGCCACGGCTCTTTGACCCCGTGCGCCAGAATCACAAAGTCATAACCGCTAACCTGCGTCAGGCTCATGCGCGGGGCCAGCACCGATTTAATTTTTTCCACCAGCGTTAACAGCAGCATTTCACGCTGGCTCTCTTTCAGCACCCCTGCGGTGTCCTGCAACGTTTCACAGGCGACAACCATTAGCGCCGTGGTCTGCTGGCGCTCGACCGCCTGTTCCAGCATCGCCATCAGGAAAGCCTTATTCGGCAGTTCCGAGACCGGGAAGCGCGTAGCATGGCTGTTCAGCTCGTCATGCTGACGTAACAACCGCTGTTGATTGATGTTGTAGCTGCGCACCAGCATGCCTATTTCGTCGTCATGATGCAGTCGGGGCAGCGGAAGCTGATGCCCCACCTGATCCTGCGGGGATAAATCATTTAGCTCGCGGGCAATGCGCCGCAGCGGGTGAACAATAAGCCGATTGATACACCAGGTGAGCGCGACGGTGAGCATCAGCGTTAAAAGTAAGTAAGTAGTTACTAACGTTGAAATCCAGCTCATGACAAACTTATGCATGCGGTAAGAGTCCGCCTGCAGAACCAGATAAGCCAGGGGCTGCGGATTTGCGGGCCGCTCAAGCGAGTAAACCGGAAGAGAAATCTGCACCGGCAGTTCGAACAACCGCATGATCATCATGGGCACAGGACGCTCGGGGATAAAGCTCATCCGCAGCGCCTGAAACTGATTGGGCAGGACAACGTCAGCCCGGCTGACAATGCCGGCAGGCTGTATACCCTGCAAGATGGTTTCGGCTTGTGGGATATCCCCTTTAAGAATGGCCGCAGAGAGCGGCCCTCGAACCGAACGGGCAATACTTTCCAGTTGCGAAGCCGTGTTGTAGCGATTCTGCTGCACGGAGTGGAACAGCAAAATAACGCAAAATATGAAAACAAACAGCATAGTGACGGCAGAAACCATCGCCATCTGTTTGATAGTTAAAGAACGGCTGACACGCAAATTGACTCTCCACAAAACCCGATGCGTAGGGTAACAAAACGTTACCCTACTGCCGCCAGAGTATACCCGATCGCAGAGATTTTAAGAGAGACTAAGGAATCTATTAAAGATAATTCTCATTACCAGTCTGCATACGGTGTGAGCGGTTGCGGAGGCAAATTCATATCGCCCTGCCAGCCCGCAGCGGAATAGCGCACATACATCAACGCATGACTCGGGGTATAGTCTTTCGCCTCCTGAATATCGACGCCCAATCCCACAAACCAGTTTGAGGTGATCCGGCGTTCAATAATGGCCCGGGCGGTATAACCTGTACCCGAAGAGCTGCTGCCCGTTTCCCTTTCGCGTTTATCGGAATACATCAGATCGTTATTACTGTCGTAGTTATCATCCGGGATTAGCCCCTGTTTCGGATAACGCAGGCCATCTTTGGTTTTTGAGTGTGACCAGGAGACCGACCCGCCTAACTCCCAGGACCAGTTCTCGGTGCGTTTACGCCAGGTAACCGGTAGCGCAAAGGAGACATATTCCTGAGGACTGTAATAGCCGCCTTGCCCCAGCGTATACGCGCTGAGATCTTTGTCGTAATGCCAGAGCATATTCGACACGCCTACGGTCAGGCGTTCGTTATTGTCATTAATCAGCTTGTAGTAGTAACCGGTCATCCAGCGGATACGCCAGTTATCTTCAACGTTTTTCCCTTCAAGGGCGTCGACATTCAGGCTGGACCACACGCCATGGGCTTCGCCTTTATCGTAGCTCACGCTCGCCCCGCCCCCCGTGGCGCGTACGCCGCCCCAGGTGGTGTCGGTGTTCGGGTCTTTTTGACCCGCGAACGCCAGCAAGGAGCTGGAGACAGGACGGCGGTGCGCGTTCAGGGTGTAACCCAGCGGGCCGATATCGCTGCTGTAACTGACTCCCCCAACCACATCCACCACGTCAAAGCCCATTGGCGTGGTGCCAATGTCCATGGACCAGGTTTTGTTTTGCCAGCCAACCGCGACGCTGGTGCCGTTCTGTTTCTGGCTGGTGCTCCCGCTGCACGGCGTTTCGTAGCAGGTCCCCCATTTCGGATCGTAGGTTCCGCCATCGGTATCAAACGAACCGGCATCCATATTGACGTTATCGCTTCGGAAGAACATTCGTCCGTCCGCCAGAGGCGCATCCACCTGCAGCATGGTCGTTTGCGCTTTCAGATCTGAATAGCCGCCCGTTCCGCTGGACCCCCAGTAGTCGTATTGCAGCGTAACGTTCACATCCTGCTGTTGATACAGTTCCCCCGCGTCGCTGCGCACGCCGCGCTTCAGCCAGTCGTCGTTTGTGTCGTTACGCGTAAGACGGGTAAAGCTGTCGTTATCGGCGGGCCGTGTGGTCGTTACGCCGGAAGCAACCATCGCGTCTTTGTAGGTTTCCAGCGCCTGCTGCGGCTGTCCACTGGCGGCCTGGAATCGGGCCGCATCGCGCAGGACTAGCGCGCTGTCCATCGATGGCGGCTGCGCTTTGGCCTGCGGAACAAGCGTGCTGAAGGTTTGCTGTGCCGCAGCGGTATCCCCCAGGGATGCCTGTGCCAGCGCCACCCGACGCTGCAGATTGACCGACGGAGGCTCGCCGTTCTGGCTGGCGGGCAGTTTCGCCAGCTGTGCCCGGGCCGCGTCTTTATTGCCCTGGGCAAGGTAGACTTCCGTCAGGCCAAGGATGGCATCCGTATTGGTTGGCTCGCGCTGTAACACGGTGTTATAGGCCGACGTCGCGGCGGTGTTATCGCCCCGCTGCTGCGCCCAGTCGGCCAGCGTTAAATCAATACGCGTCGAGGTCGGCTGCTGGCGTAAAAGCGTTTCCGCTTCTGCCTCTTTACCGCTGTCACGCAGGCGGTTGGCCGTTTCCAGCACCTGGTTGCTTTGCAGGCGATCGGCCAGCTCCTGAATATTGCTGTTCCACTTTTCCCGCGGCAGCGCGTTAAGATGCGCCAGAGCGGCGCGATCCTGATCGTTACCGGAAAGGTATAGCGCGTTGGCGTAGACCTGTTCCGGATCGCCCGGTTTCTGATTCGCCAGCTGCCGCATTTGCGTGTCGGCCTGACTGCGCTGACCGGCGCTGTAAAGATCGCGTGACAGTCGATAGGTGATCCAGACGTTGCCCGGATCGAGAGCCAGACGACGGCGCTGTATTTCTGCCGCCTGCCCGTAATGACCCTGGTTCTCAAGCTGTTCGGCCTGTTGAGCCAGTTTTTCGTTGTTCAGACTGCGTTCGATATCGTCAATGCTACGGCGCTGGCTGGCCGGGAGCGACTGAATAAACTGGTCCGCTTTTTCCGGCGATTCGGCGCGATAAATATTGGCAAGGCCGCGCACCGCGTTGCTGTTGCCGCTGTCCATTCGCAGGGCCTGACGGTAGTAGCGCTCGGCGGCAGCATTGTCCTTACGGGCAACCGCGGCATCGCCTAAACCTAACACCGCATAGCTGTCCGTATTATCCGTACTGCGCGCCTGCTGATAATAGCGTTCTGCCTGCGCGACGTTATTTGCCTTAAGAGCCGCGTCACCCTGCTGAATCAACAGCCAGTAACGGTTGACCTTAAGCAGGCTGTCCCATTTGCCCCGGTTATCGCTTTGCGGATCAAGGGCTATCGCTTTTTCGAGCTGGGCCACGGCGCGGGCGCGATCGCCGCGCTGAGAGTACGCCTGCCCGAGTGCGCCGACGGCTTCGCTGTCAGCATGGTTGGCGCTCACCGCTCTTTGCAGTTCGGCGACGGCTTTTCCTCCCTGCCCGGCTTCCACGGCAGCCAGCCCTTCGGCTTTGGCCCGGAAGGCCGGATCGGCCAGTTGCTTTTGCTGCTCATCCAGTTTTGCCCGCGCGGCGGTGACGCTGTCGCCTGCACTAAAGACCTGTAAATACTCCTGTAAGGCCTTCACGCTCGCCGCGCTCACCGGCAGCTCGCTGATTTGCCGATACCAGAGATCGGAGGCCGCTTCACGCCCGGCATTGGCATTCGCCATCTGTTTTAGTACGGCGAAGCCTTCATCACGGCGGCCACTTTCAAAGAGCAGTTGTGCCAGCGAATTTTGCAGCTGCGTATCGCCAGGATTTGAAGCGTTAATCTTTTGAAGCTGATTGATGGCGTCGCTACGGCGGGCAGGAATTTTGGCCGCAACGGTCCAGTATTCGGCGGCAATATCACCCTCTGGCGGATTCCCGCCAAAAATTTTGTCGTAAGCGTCGAGGGCTTCCTGCGCGTGGCCCGTCGTGGCTAACAGACGAGCCTGCTGCAAGGCCTGTCGTCCATCCGGCGTTGAGAGCAGCTGGGTATTGCGGGACGATTTATAGGCGGTGGAGCTGGGGGCCATGCTCTTCAGGCGATCCAGCTCTTTTTGCGCACCGGCATTATCGCCCTGGCGCAAAAGATAACGAAAACGGGCGGCAATCACGTCCGGGTTATTCGGATCGATTAATTCAAGACGGTAGAGTGACTGGCGCACCAGGTCTTCTCGGTGCGTTGATTCGCCCAGGCGAACCTGATCCAGAAGCTGTTGCTGCTGCGGTGAATTGGCCGCGTAGGCCAGCGGCATCAGCGTCAGGCCGAGCGATAAACTAAGTAAGCTTAATGAGAACTTGCGCATTCCTGGCCCCAGTCAGGGTGTAACTCACCCTTGGCGGTGAAACGAAAACGGTGCTGATCCCATCCTTGTCCGAACAGAGTCAGTACATAACTGTAGTAGGCGTCATTACCGGGAAAATGGTCGGCGACGCGCTGACGCTGAACCGCTTGTTCATCACGATTTTGCAGGAAAGGCAGCAGGGAGGCCGAGAAGCCCACCGGGCCATTATCCGTGGTCTTGCCGCTGATAATATCGATCTTTTCAGGCGGCAAACCTGTTTTAGCGGTTATCGTCGCCATCGGCTTAAAGCGTGCCAGCAGACGGGCTTTCTGAGGATCCTGGTCGTGCATCATCCCCACCCACAGATAGACACGAATCGCATCATAGCTGCCGATAAGTTTTTTCTCCGGCTTCAGTTGCCAGCCTTTTTTAAGCTGATACTCCACCCAGTTCGGAGAGAACCCTTTTGGTGCGGTTTCAAGCAACAGACGCAAATTGGTTTCGCGCAGCGTGGTCCAGGGTGCGCCGAAGCGGGTGAAGTAGCTCGCCAGCTGCGGCGGCAAATAGCTTGGATTAAAGCGCCACGCGTTCTTTTCAGCAAACCCCACTTTACCCGGCAAAAGCATGAACCCTAATCCCGGTACCTTAACCACTTCTTCGCTGGCAATCCGTTTCAGCAGGCCTTGACCCATATCGGTATAGGCGGGCGTCTTCCACAGGCGCCCCGCTTCAAGCAGAGTCCAGGCGATCCAGATATCCGCATCCGACGCAGAATTGGTATCGATCACCGCCCAGGTATCAGCATCCTTTTTCCCCCATAACCAGGCTGGCAGGTGTTGACGTAAATCTCCCTGGGCAAGGTTATTGTTCGTCCAGTTCAACAACCGATCGAACATCGGGCGGTCGTTCGCTGCGAGGGCAAAAAAGAGCGCGTAGCTTTGCCCCTCGGAGGTACTGATCTTGCGCGCATCGCTCGGATCGATGACCCGTCCGCCCTCGCTGATGTAGTCCTGTTTAAACTGCTCCCATGCAGGCCACGAGCAGGCGGCGCGAACATTTGCCGCCGCCAGTATTAATGTGGCCATCACGCACCAACGTAAGGCGTTCATTCGTAGTTACTCATCGTCCGAATGAAGGCGACGACGGCTTATAATGCGCAGCAGACGCCACATCACCCAGGCCAGTAAGACAACGCTTATCGCAGCAAATATCGCCAGCAGCACAGGATGGTTTGCCAGTGCATACCACATGCGCTCGAACCACGGCAGGTGGCCTACATAGTAGACATCACCAACGCGCAGGCTGTTAACGCCGGATTCACGAATCACCGACACCGAGCCGAACATCGCCGCCCGTTTGCCGCTGTCGTTCATCGCGTTGTTAAGCAGCTCGTAACCACGCGGGCTGTCGGCTAACAGCGCAATAACGCTTCGCTGGTCGTTGTACGGAGACTGGAAGCCGACAATGGCGGCCATCGGACCGCTGGAGTTCACGCGGGTTTTAACGGTCGCCTCACGGTCAATTTTATCCGGCATGATGCTGGGGAAATCCGACTGGCGCAGCGGGGTATTAACCCAGGACTCGGTCGCCTGAACCAGCAGATCGATGCGTTTATCATCTTTCAATTTATCCGGAATCGTTCCGATCACCATAATGTCGGCGTCTTTATCCTGAATCTTGCTGCCATCGTCGGTTAACGTAACGTTAACAGCCGGTAAGCCAGTTTGCCCGCCGACCGACGCCATGGCATCCAGCAGCGTGGAGACCTGCCCTTCGTTCGGGGTTTTTGGCATCACGACAATGGTTTCAGACAGGTCGGCCATGCGGCTGAACGGGAAGCTGGCATTGGCAAAGGCCCGCAGATCTGGCATCGCGAGGAAGTGATAATATTTTGAGAAGTCGATCGTGGAATCATCACCGATGACCACATGATTCTGCACCGGCTGGAAGGTAATACAGTTATCCACCGATCCACCCGGCATCGGGTTCATATACTGGAAATCGAAACGCAGCTGGTTCACCGCGCCCAGCTTCAGC
>Ga0209795_10000850_pt1 | contig 20943 bp, 28 predicted proteins | sample AgamicOrMarz_FD_187166 | JGI IMG/M metagenome (GOLD analysis project Ga0209795, IMG submission 187166) | Agave microbial communities from Guanajuato, Mexico - Or.Ma.rz (SPAdes) (version 2) | ecosystem: Host-associated > Plants > Phyllosphere > Phylloplane/Leaf | place: Guanajuato, Mexico...
TACTAATTTTTATTGAATTATGAGATTAATTAACGCTATAATAAAACTAACAAAAATGTCCGGAATAGAAAAAAGACTTCAACTGTTTAAGTAGTGCGACCAACACACTTAAACCGTTCCCCCTAATTGCGGTAGGGAAAACACTTGTCGAAGTCTCTTGTTAATAGAGTTAGTTTTTCTATAAGATAAAACTTATGTTTTTATTTTATATGAAATTGACAGCTATTTCAAGGGCTTAGTTCATCAAAATCAAGACATTGTTTTCCTTTTTCCAGGGAAACAGTGTCTTTTTTGTGTTCCTTAAAGGAGAAGATGAACAAATGACAAAAATATTAACCTGTTATTTAAAAGATGTAGATACCTTCAATGGGCGGTTCAAATGGTTATGGACCAACAAGTCTACGCTACGTAAAAAGAAAGAAGAGTTTTTAGAAACTCTTCGTATCCACTTTAAACAACAACAATCTGCTATACATAAAGAATTTCCTAAAAAGAGAATGGAAATGCTCGATCATGTCATCTATAACCTAGTGGCTACGGGCATTCAAGCGATCCGTTCTGAAACACTTATGAAGAAATTTAATGTGTCCAAAAGTACCGTTTCTCGTTTTGTACGCTCGTTAAAAGCGACTCCGTTTGTACTTGTGGCACGTTACATTAAAGAAGATACAACAGGTACTCATCCTGACAGTTATGTATTTATCCTTAAAAGCCATAAGAACTTTCATCACATTTGCGACGAAATCTTTTTTGCCCATGATACAACAGGTATACAAACGCTTCAACAAGAAGAAATGACCACTCCTGTGACACGTCCTGTGACGTCTCCAGAAAGTGCTGAAAACGTTGATACACCAAGCTTAGAGGCCGATAAATCACCTGATGCCTTTATTAACCTTGATTTACCTGTAAATCATATAAATAATCATTTAATATCTGTTTCACAGTCATTCAGCTATATCAAAGGGGTGCCTAAGAAAGTCAATCAAGTCTATGCAGGTAAATATGGGCATCAACTACAAGACTTTTATGCTCGTATCCAAAATGCTGCAAAAGCAGTAAAAAAAGATACAGAGATTAAAATTGAGAAAGAGCAAATACATGAAATTGCGTATACGTCCATTGTGGGATTAGATAAATATGTGCATGAAGCCAATCAACAAGGCAACCCGTTATCCCTACGGGATATGTGTCGATTAATCTATCAGATTGCGAAAAATCAATTCTATGAATTAACAAAGCCTAAAAGTCAGGATTATTCATCAGTATACGCAAATCAGCAAGAAGTTATACATAACGAAAGTCAACCAACAACATTAGCCAAACCAAAACATATTATCCGTAAAGAACTGGTTCCTGATTGGTTAAAAACTGAACAGCAGCCAGAAAAGGGTACACAAGAAACAGAGGTTACGTTGGAGCAGAAGCTTGAAATGATTCAGTTAAAGCAAGATTTAGGACAAGAACTCACGCCAGAAGAAGAGAACTTGCTGCAAGAACACTGCTCAACGTACAGTTCATTAGAAATGGCAGAACTGAAACAGGATTTAGGACAGGCATTAACACCTGAGGAGCAAGACTTATTGCACCAATATGCTAAATTAAAGGAACCAGCTTCTTAATTTTTAAAAATAGTTAAAGCATAGCAAGGAGTTTCACTATTTTTAACGTATTCAGTGTTTTAAGAGAGGACTTGGCAGGATTTGAACCTGCAAGACACCAAAGTTGTATAGTGTAATACGACTGGCTGCTCTGCCATTGAGCTACAAGTCCACACTACAAGTATGCACATAGTATCTGGTTATATGTACGACGGAAGAAAATGTAAAAAGTGAAGAAATCCCTTAGAAGCTAAATTATTATTAGGATATGTTTATTTAGAACACTGTTCTAAATAATAAATAAATCTATATCTACGCAGGAGGAGCACATTATGCCACATAAAATTACGTTAACTGGATCAGCCACAGGACCACTACGAGAATACGATCGCTATGTTACCTTTGACATGCGTGAAAAAGGGTCACCATCTGCGCCTAAAGGCTTGAAGAAGAGTACGTTTATTTCGTACACGGTATTTGTTGCAAAGAAGGCTTTTAACAAAACAGGTCTCACGAAAAAAAGTATTATGCATGAAAAAATCTTAATTCAAGGAGAACCCACTTTAGACATTCCGATTGATGAATGCCCTGGTGAAGTAGGTGTAATCTGCTTCCAGATTACCGTTCTTCCGAATAAGAAAAACAAAGAAGACAATGAACCAAACAATAAAAAAGAGGCCAAACAAGAGGCTTCTGTAGCGCAACAAGAAGTTGCTGCTACTAAGCAGGAAGAAAAACCGGTAACTGCTTCTCAACCTGTAGCAAAAGAGGAGAAGAAAGCTAAAACAGTACAGACAGAAGTAAAAGAGACACCTGTTCAAGAAAAAAAGGTGGAGCCACAAAAAAAACAAATAATAAATCAGCCAAAAGGGACACAGGATCTTCTAAGCTTCGATGACATTATCGTACCTGAAGAATTCTTAAAGACACGTCCAAACCCTGAAAAGACACAAAAGGTCATTGATTTTGTGAAACGTACAGGACGCTTAGATGAGCCATTGACGATTGAAAAAGGATCGAATGTCTTAAAAGACGGTTACCGTCGTTATGTTGTAGCCAAAACCGTTAAAATGGATAAAGTTCCAGTTATGTATGAATACCAAAAGTCATAATGTATTTCCTTTAAGGGGATCTATAACAATGAGATTTGTGAAGGAAAGCATCATTTATCCATTACCACAGAATCAAGACATTGCAGAAATAGAGGCTTCTTTTCGCACCCAATTGCCCGATGTGTACAAAGAATTCTTGAAACACTATAACGGATGTACAGTAATTGATTCTATGCCTTTAACAATGATCAATAAGAGATGTCAAATTGAACGTTTTTTAGGCATTATTAAAAACTTTAGTGAGCATCCGTATGGTGTGTATGATATTGGTTGCTGCGAAACTTCTTTAGGAGAACAAGGCCGGAATTTTTATGATGAAGATCTCATCGAATCTGAATTAATTCCAATTGCGAAGCTAACATGGGGAGATTATTTATGTTTGAACTTTCACTATGATAGGAACAATCCGTCTGTTGATTTTCTAGATTACGAAGAATCATATGAGTGTGATCCAGCTACATCAAAGATTGCTGAGACCTTTCAAGAGTTTTTGAGTATGTTATTATCTAAGGATACGAAATAGCAGAAAATGCTATTTCGTAATGAGATTATCTACTCATTTTGATTTTCAATCATAAAAGAGGAAGTGTCAACATGAAAAAGTGGCTTTGGATCATGTTATCATTTGGAGTAATTTTTCTTGTATTTGTCATGAATCATTTCTTGGATAAAAGCCAACAACAGCCAAACATGATACGTAGCGTCTCACTTACAACCAGCACATCTCCTAATCAACGAAACATTGTTGAAGTAAAAAAGATGTATAAACAAACCACTGATTACTTTGATTATGAGCAAAAACAAAAGGCTGATTCTCTTAGAATGTACTATGGACAACCTGGAAGCACTCTTAACCAATATAAAGAGCTTCAAGGAATTCAACCTTCTATGATTCATGACGTTAATGTACATTGGAAAAGTGAGCAAAATGTCATCATCAATATTATGAAAACGAATCACCAACATAAAAACAAGGTATACAAGCGCTTTAATTATAACCTTAACGAGATGTAGGATTTGGATCTATGGGTTTACGTGTCTTCATCGCAGCTCTTATGTATGGTCTTACAATAGGAATAGTTACTATCATTAGCTTTTTTATGGTGGCTTTCCGCCAGGATAAGCGAAGTTTACACGATTAGATGGCAACTACCTATGTGAAACGTGTAGAGCCTATCAAAGTAGAGAACTATAACCTTACTTAAAGCCTTTTTCAAAAGAGCAATGTTATATATTCAATAACCCTATTATTTCTATTCTTTTACATTTCAAAAAGGAGAAACTTATATGAAAAAATCAACACCTTGTCCAGGGTGTCAAAAACCTATTACAATTGAGCATTTCGAAGATTTTTCAAGTCCTTTTACAATGAAATGCCCGCATTGTCGAGAAAAACTGAAGGAAACCAAGATGACCCCGTGGTTATTGTTATTAGCTGTTATTATGATTCCTTTATTGGTTTACCTAGGAATTACGGTTAAAAGTTTCTTGTCCGGCCATTTTCCTGTTGTTGAAAAGATACCAACTATGATTGTATTTATGGCTTTTTGTTACCCTGTGTATGCCTTATATGAAGCTTATAATGCCGTTATTGTCTTTAACAAGGGAAATTTACAACTAAAAAAACCTAATTAATCTTTTATCTCTTTTCTATGAATATGTCTTTAGTAATATCAATACTAGAGACATGTATTTTATTATTAGTGGATAAATTTAAAATATTTTATATTTTTTACCTTCCTCTTCAATCATGTTATCATCATCTGAGGAGCTATTTAAATAGATAAAGTGTTAATTTACAAGAAGGGGAGAAATATAAAGTGGATCAAGTAACAAAACCAGCAGGATTTTGGATACGCCTATTAGGAAATCTGTTAGATGGCATTATTGTAAGTATTCCTTTGGGGCTTATTGGCTTTCTTATTACAGGAGACTTTGATCGTGAAGATCCCATTACATCACTCATAGGTTTCATCTATGCGGTTGCTGTACCTATTTTATGGTATGGATATACTATAGGGAAACGAATTGTTGGAGTTAGAATTGTCAAAGTCAATGGAAAGAAACTTGGGGTTGGAGCAATGCTATTAAGAGTTCTTGTAGCCGGCATTGTTTATGGTATTACATTAGGTATTGCGTTAATTGTAAGTGTGTTCATGGTGGTTTTCCGTAAGGATAAAAGAAGTCTTCATGACATGATGGCAGGCACGTATGTTACATATGTAAAACCAGGTGAAATAGAGGATAAACAAGCATTTATAGATTAATACCCAATCTACAATAGAATAAATTGTAACTTATTACCTTTTGTTATTCCAGATACAGGTAGCAGATTGGGATGGTTGCCATATTCAATAGGAAAGATACTTTTGATAGAATAATATGGAAAGTTAAACTTTCATTTCATTTGCAATACCAAATACCCTCTGTTTCTAATCTAATATTCGGGACTATTTAAAAATCCTACGCCTCAGTGTGTAGGATTTTTTCTGTGTGTCACCTGCCCTGTATAGATAGTTCTACGCTATATATAAGAAAATTTTTAAAAAGGTGAAGAGGATAACTGTAAATTATTGAACATACTTATTACTTTCTTCTTTGGTTATCCATACAAGTAATTCTTTTTCCTTGGCATTTAAATGTCGATCTAACCGTTTTTCAAAATCAGAGACTAATTCTGCGAAACGAGGACTATTTTCCATTTACATACCTCCTGTGTCATTTTTATTATAAAATATATAAAGATATATTTTTTATGAATCTTTATGCTTGTTTTTCGTTACCTAAACTCTTTCCACTCCCCAGAATTTTTTAATCATATTTACAACAAAGACCGCCCATTATGTATCAGTTTATAAGGCGGTCTTAACTGTATTCATGCTATATATTTATGACCAAAATATCGACATTATTCTAAAAAGACGTCAGCTAAAAAAGACTATTGCTAAAATAGCTGCGACACAAGCTAAATAGACACTCCCATTCCAATCCCTCTTTTCTTTTTCATTCACTGCATAGCTATTATAAGAACCTTCAATCGGTTCTATTTTAAGTTTTCGTTGTAAGGCTACTTCTTTACCTGAAATCAAGTCTAATTCCTCCATTGTTGGATAGTCGTAAGGTAGGAACCGTCCTTGTTCGTCTCTCAATCTGTTGCTGACGTCTCGTGATACGTGCTGCCTTTTCTCTGGTAGAAGATTGTTGATTGGGTTGAATAGCTGTTCCTGACATGGATTGGCCATCTGTTGATGTTCCAAGTAACGTAAAAGCGCTTGTAGACGTTCCTTTTCGCTCAAGGTTATCATGTTTGCCTGCTCCTTTCTCTTCGATGTTGGGCTCTTGTTCCATCCATAACGGGTGAGAAGAAGGCTGCCATGGAGAGGAGGGGAGAGGGACGTCACTCATTTTATACTGATTCATTAATGCTAAGAAAATAGGGTTATGCGCTGCTGTAAAAAGCGCACACCTCATAATTTGGTTTCGGTCTAATTCGGTAGCGTGAAATAGACTATCTACATATGTACGATAAATAGAATGATACCGCACGGTTGGTCGATAGGTTTCTATGTGATTTTTCGGCTTCTTATTTTTCTTCACACGCGTTTTTCTCTTTCAGGATGACCTCTAACATCTGCTTACCTTCTAACGTTAAATAGACGTCTTTTCGATTCAATAACGAGATTGCTAATTCTTTTGTCATACTACTCTCTCCAGTCCTGATGATTTAAGGTGACGTCTCTTTTTGACGTCTTAATAAATGATATGAGCTGATGCTTGTCCAATATGTGCAAAAGAATGAAATAAAGTGCAAAAGAATGTATATCTTGTTTTTTAAATGGGCAGTATGATAACAAAAACAGGAGTGGTAAAGTTGTGGTGGAAAAATCCAAAGAGGAGCAAATTCGGAAAATTTCTAGATCGGGAAGGTATCACACAAAATGAATTTGCTAGCGAGAGTAAAATATCTAAACGAACAATTTCTACTTTGTGTAATGACTCTACATACGAACCTAGCCCTAAAACACTAAAGAAAATTATGTTAGGTGTAAAGAAAATAGATAAAAGTAAACAGCCTCATGATTTTTTTGATATATAAGTAGAAAATGCCCTAACAATCTTAGGAATGATACGTAAATGTTTTATAGAATTTAACGTAGCATAAAGAAACCACTTGTTATATACTAGTGGTTTCTTTAAATTTTAGAATAACTTCTACTGCTTTTTTATATCCTCCTGCTTCTCTTAAAGACTTTCCAACTAAAGAACTCTTATCCTTAAATGAAGCGTTTGATAGCAGTTGTTCTGTTGTGTTTCGTAATGTAGGAGCATCTAGGTTCAAACGATTAAGTTGTAAACCAGCTCCTAACTTTTCAATTTGATTAGCAACTATTGGTTGATCCCCCATAACAGGAATGACAACAAGAGGAACTCCAAAGTAAAGTGCTTCACTAGAACTATTCATTCCACCGTGCGTGATAAAAACATCTGCTTGCTCTAATATTTCTAATTGAGGTACATATTGATGCACTCTAAAATTGGAGGGAATATCATCAAACTGATGAATATCCGTCTGCTTTCCTACTGCTAGTATAACGGTATAGGGGCTTTTCCTAAATGCTCCAAAACATGTTGTATATAATTCAGGTTGCTGATTAAATACGGTTCCCATGGAGATAAAGATAAGTTTAGTATCGTGCTGTACTTTAAATGGAATGTGCTCTATATCGTGACGTTTTGCAATAGATGGCCCAACAAAAATAAAAGACTCATCAAATTCTTCAGCATTAGGTTGATAGAACTTCGAGGTGTATACAAGGGTGATATCGCCAGGGCATGTCATAAGATTTTTTTTATTAGTAAGAATCACGCCATACTTATCTTTCCATTTTGTTTTAATCTCTTCAATCTCTTGATACTTTGGAGAGGTTTTATCCATTTCTCCTCTATTTTGCATAAGAGTGGAGAAGATTTCTTGATTAATAGCAAATGTTGTACAAGAAGAAATTTTAGGTAGATTTAAAACGTCAGCAATAATCCACCCTGCAGCAAAGTTATTGTCATAAATTACGTAATCGTATTTCTCATCTCTTACTTCTTTTAAAACCTTCTCTACGGTTGCATCCATGGCTTTCCCCATATACAACAGCATTTCAAGAGGGTCTATTTTTTCATTTACTCTTTTTGTGATACGGCTAGGCGTTAGAAAATTTTCGTAAGGTCGAAACAATGCCCCCGTTTTCTCTATTTTAGTTTTATATTCTTCTACACAATAATATACGACCTCCTCACCTTGCTTTATCAATTCTTCTACCAATGGAATTGTAGGATTAATATGACCTTCTCCAGGAAAATTAAAGAACAAAACTTTTCCCATCTAATTCCCTCCTTGTTCAAAGATATTTACTACCTTCAAATTTTACTATATGCGTAGCTTTCCCTTAGTTTAAAGGCAGAATGACATTTATTAAATGGATAAAATAAATAAGAATTAAACTTTCCGTTTCTTCATTGCTCTTAATTAAGGTGTAAGCATCACTACATAAATTTCTTACGTTAAGGTAAAAAATATCCTTTATTGAGTGTTATGTATACAAACAACTCCACCCTGGCTATAGATGCTGTGAAGTATTAGAAGGAGAAGATTCTTACAAACGGAAAAAGGAAGAATAGATATCCATTCTTCCTTCAGCCTTCATTATAAAGTTTTATTAGAAACGTCCGCCGCCAAGTTGTTGCTCAGCTATTTGTACAAGACGTTTTGTGATTTCGCCACCTACTGATCGGTTTGCACGTGCAGTTGTATCAGCACCAAGGTTTACACCAAATTCGCTAGCGATTTCATATTTCATTTAATCGATTGCTTGTTCAGCACCATATACTAATTACAGAGGAGAGTTCCGCCCTTGACGAAAAAAATTATAGAAATAGTATTGAAAGCAACAATCTCATATTGAAATGTCATGAGATTGCTGCTTTTTCTGGAAATATAGCCGTAGACTTATATATTTTCTTTTACAAATCGCCTTGTTAACCCTTATTATGGAAATAAACTTAAAATAAGGTGGGAGATACTTTTATGAGAGCAAAGATTGAAAAAGCAAACCATGTAGTTATGTTTAAATCAAATGGTGAATTTTATGCCCATGAAGTGACTCAAGGTGTTAAAGTCGGTTTCTATGCCTGTCCCTCTTGTGGAGTAAAAGTTTATCATAAACAAGATCATTTCTTTTCCCGTGAACATGAGCGCACATGTATTTATGTACAAGAGCAAATTAAGAAGAAATTTTGAACTTATATCTTGAGAGCTGATTTATAAACTTCTTATAGATTAATTTATACATTTATAGTATAATATGGAATTTATGCTTATGAGTATATAAAAGGAGAGTCAGCATGAGAGGACTAAGTACATTGCGAAAGATAGATGCAGTAGGACGTATAGTAATTCCCATTGAACTCAGAAAGGTACTGGATATAGGTAAAGACGACTCAGTAGAGATTTTATTGGAAGAGGATCATATAGAAATAAAGAAATACAAAGAATGTAACGAATGTGTAATTACAGGTGAGATAACAACCGAAAATCGTAAATATGCAAATAACCTGGTTCTAAGTCCGTCAGGTGCAGAAATATTTTATAAAGAAATAAAAGATAAGAAAAAAGCCTTTGAATCTTAGATTCTAAGGCTTTTTTAGGTGGAATTATTTTTTATGTTGTATACTTTCTAACCAATTTTGTACAGAAGAACCTAGGTTAGTGGCCCCTACTTTTAATTCATCCATAATATAAGAAATTAAATTGTGTAAACTGTACTCTTCCTTATACGGATTGTTTTTATTGATGAATTTTAATACCTCTTTTAATTCCTTTAAACGTCCCTGATCCAATTCTTCTTCCAAATGTCGAGTCATGTACTCATCTACAAAATCAGAATTCCTGATGCTCGCTTCAATTAAGAAAGATGCTGCTAATGCAGGAGAACAATCTAAAGCATAGGCTAAACGTTTTAGAGCATCATACGTTTCTCCGTGTCCATCTTTTAAGCGAGTAGAAACACGTTCTTTTTCTATGTTTTTATATAACTGTCTAATTGGCTCTTTGGACATATCACCCATATACACTGTACTGCCACAGCTAAATCCTCTTCTGAAATAATTTGATAAGTAGTCCATAACTTTTGAAGAAGTAAGACCTGATATACAAATTGATTCAACTACATTTTTTACAGGGGTATTTGTAATGTAGGATAATCGATAAATACATTCTTTAAGATCAATTGGAAGTGATGGCTTTACATCTCGTTTTTTGTCACTTCGAATTCTCCTCTTCTTCTCTTCTACTCTCACACAATCACTCCTAAAATCTGAATTTATCTCTAGGACAATGACTTTCTGTACATACCTAAAACATATATATGGCAGGGGAGGGAAGAGCATGTATAATTTTTTTGGATATTGGAAAAAACTTATAATAGTAGAACATGAGAGGAGTCTTTTGTATGAAAATGACGAAAGAAGAAGCAGAAGAAATCGCAAAAAAAATAAAAGAAAACTCTAATAAGTACGGATTACCTGTAAAAAAAAAGAAAAATGCTAGTACAACTTAAAAGGGAATATATAAGAAAAGGTTCTCGATTTAATAAAAAATATAAGATTTATATTTTCCTACTATAGTACGCAATAACATTTAGTACGCTGCATAATAAAGATAAAATAAATATAAGCTAACTCAATTACAATAAACTTCAAATTAGATGTGCTGATAATGAGGAAATTAAAAAAGGGACTGCCTAACAAATTAATTTGTTAGGCAGTCCCTTTTTTAATTATGATTATTGGTGACGTAATTTATCAATTTCTTCTGGTGTAAGGTTTGTGAATTCAGCGATTGTTTGGGTATCTAAACCCTTTTGAATCATACTTAAGGCCACCTTTATGATACCTTTCTTTTCGCCTATTTCTTCACCTATTTGTTTTCCTTTTTCTTCTCCAAGTTTCTCAGCTCGTTTTAAAGCTGACTTTTCATCTAATAATGCTTTTCTTCGTGCTTCATAAGCTAGTAGCACTTCTGGATCTTGGCTAACACGTTCCCACTCGTCCATTGCTTTCTTTAATACTTGATCTTCTTGCATCGCAATCTCCTCCAATACCTGAGTGATTTCTTCATCTTCGGATGCTTCAAGTAATAATAACCATCGCACAAGCTGATCTTCCCGTGGATCTACCTCTCTGTTACGCCATTTTATTAATAACTTAGGTAGCTCCATAAAGTGAATTTCCAGCATATCCGTTAAGAGTAATTTCTGCTCTCGCTCATATAACTGAAAAGTGGAGTGATAATCATGAATATGAGATAAATAACGGAAGTTCACAATGTTAATAGTAATCGTTTTACAAAGCTCTCCGTAGTCCATGCCTTCTTTCATTTGACTACTGTACATTTTAGACCAGTAATAGAGTGTTCTTTTTTCCATGTCATGTTTGTTATTAAACTGAATTTCAATATTAACTCGGCTTCCATCCTCTAACTGTGCGTGCACATCTAAAATAGAGCGTTTATCTTCTTGGTTTTCTTTATTAAAATGCGGATCTAATAACTTCACCGTCTGAATTTTTTTATCATCTGGAAAACGGAGTGCTGCGTTCAAAAAAGCAGCTAAAATAGATTCATTTCCATGTGTGCCAAATAGTGATTTAAATGCAAAGTCGACACGCAAATCTAATCGTTTTGTCATAATACCCTCCATCATTTCCATGTTTGTTATTAGTATACCATGACTGTACTGATTCCTTCTATCTAACACTTTAGGAGTAAATTTAGTACCAATACAGTATCTGTCATACCTAATTATTAATGTTCTTCAGACAAAGAAGTAAGGAGGGGATTTAGAATAAATAGAAGTACTCGTGCTGATTGCTATTGCTCATAAATAAAATCCTCTTTACCATTATTCTTTTAGTCCGATCAGGTTCTTTATACATATAGAAATACATTAAAAATCAATAGAACATGTAAAGCAAAAAAGCCACTAGAATACCTAGTGGCTTTTTATTTTAAAAATCGCTATACTCTTCCAAATCATCGTCGTCTAAAGAACCAGATACTTGCTCTAAATCTGCAACCTTACCTTCTTTTAAGGTTTGACTTTCTGAAGGCTTGTCTTCTAACTCCTCTTGCTTGACTACAAAGCCATTAGCCTTAGCTAATTGTTTTAATTCCTTCAGTTCTGAATTGATATGTTCAAGAAGTTCTTCTGTTCTGTGACCTGAATCTACTTGGTCGGTAGATGAATGATGAAGGTCCCGAACAATTAAAGATGAGATATAGTCCCCTAATTTTCGAGACTTCGCATATTTTGCAAGTACGTCATAGACTTCATCACTCAACTGGTTGGTTTTAATCGTAAAGGCATTTTGACGCTCTGACATGGTTATCACCTACGCTGTTAGGATTTAACGGCTTTCTTCTCGGCTTGTTTCTTTTGAAGATAACCGATGCTTCGGATTTCTAGGCCAAATAAGTTTAAGTGACGGCTATCTGCTGGTACTTTATGATATTTCTCTGTACGTTCTTCGCCAATCTTTTCACTCATGCTTGTCATAATCGCTACTTCTAGTGTTGGAGCGACACCACCACTATATACGTATTTACGAATTTTATTTGCCGGTGGTGGGGCCACATCATTTAACTTCGCTAGTAAAATTTCCACATACTCTTTTAAAGAAGATGTAATTTGAGCTGTTAAATCAGTGGCTGCGCCTGTGTTTTCATTTTTTAACTCGAATTTTTGTTTACTATAGTTATCTAAAATGAATTGATCAAAAGCACGTAAATCGGTAAACAGCTCTGGGAACTTCTCTTTACGTAACTTATCAATATGAGCTAAATAGGGAATACCCTCGATACTTTGGAATGATTCACGGCTATTCGCAGCCTTTAATCCTTCCGGTAAAATGACGACATCAATCGAGCCACCACCGATATCAACCATCACGGTTTCACATTCCACATATTCATTGGCATCTTCACGGTCTTGAAGTGTTAGGTCTTTCTTTAACGCAAAGCGCGCGATTTCGCCTTCTTTCAGGCAAGCACTTTCGTCCACAGCTACCTTTAATTCTTTTTCAAACCCTGGAGTATGAATACGGAATGTATGGTTACCTAGGAAGCGAGTAGCCATGGCTTTTTGAGCTTCGCCAAACGTACTTTCTTTTTTTAGTAACCAAATTGGTAACATCGTAGAGAAGTAGTCAATCTCGATGCTATTATCTTTATGATCTTTCGCATGCAACGCATGGTAGTATGCAATGGCAGCTAGAAATGTCACATAAGGAATATGGCTTGTAATTTTGTTATGTAAACGATTGATGTGGTTATTCGCAAGTTGTTGGCTTGCTGCGATGTCACCAACTAAGAAATAGCGTTCTTTCTCTTCGTCACCGATTGTTGTAGATAGTAAAATACGCTTCTTAAATTCTTCTGGTGCTGTCACAGCATCTGTAAAGAATGAATCAGCAACATCTTTTTGTAGTTCTACAACGTTGGTTGGGAAATCAAATAGGTATCCATCAATGATATTCATATCAACGGAATTTCCACAGTCTTTATTAAAACGTGAAATTTTCATGTTTATACACCTCATTTTTAAGTTGAACTTCTGTTGAACTAATTATACAAGAAGAAGGGCGAAAATTCAATCCTTTAGTTCAACTTATTTATCTTCAAAAAATTACATATATCAACAATTATTTTTATCTAGTTGAACTTATTTTAAGATTAAAAATCTGAAGGTATGCGTAGACTTTTTATAGAATAAAAAGAGAGTTTTTAACACGCTAAAAAAAATAAGAGAGCATACAGCACTTAGTTTTATCTAGATAACTGATATTTGCTGTAATAGAGCTACCTACATAAAAGGATATTCTTTATTTTACTATTATGTGATTTAGAAGCTTAATACCTTAGAGAAAAACATTATATTTGTCGTCACTAAGAGTAAATGATAAAACTTTAATAATGTACGAAGTACTTTAATATTTACTCAACGAATTGTGAAACATAGGTAAAAGAAAAAGATTAATTTTTTTAATTAGCGTCGATCATAATATTCATTTTTAAAGTTATATGTATATGAATCTACAAATCTGGCCAGACTAATAACGTATTCCCCCTATTCCAATAAATCTGAAAATCCTTTGCCTACATGGGCAAAGGGTTCTTTTTGTATATGTGTATTTGCATATCCAAAAACGGTCGTTTATAGTGATTTTATCCATGAACTAATGAATTAAATGGCTTTTTTAATTTTGTTCAATAATCGGGCCATTATATTGAATAACTTATTGTGGGAATTATGAAAAATTGAGATGATTATTATTAAGTTAAAAGGGCAGTTTAGCGTGGCCACCGACCAACTAAGTGGTTGCTTACACTCAATTATTGGAAGGAAAGTTTTATCCTTTCGCGAATTCATTATACATGCCGAAATTACGAAATTCGCAAAAAAATCGCGGTAGAGCATTGGAAAGAGCATTTTAATTTTCTATAACTCCATAGAGAGGTGATTACGCATGAATCAAAGACCGTCAGAAGAAGAATATGCCGGGGACGTCGGAGAGTATATCCGGTTGGTGCCGGATGGCAACATCATCGACATTCTGCTCGCCCAGGAAAAGCAAATGACCGAGTTGCTGGCATCGTTGACCGAAAGCCATGGCGCGTATCGGTATGCGGAAGGAAAATGGACGTTGAAAGAAGTCGTGGGCCACATCGCAGACGGAGAACGCGTCATGACCTACCGCCTGCTCCGGTTCGCAAGAGGAGATCAGACGCCTCTGTCCGGTTTCGACCAGGAATTGTTCATGCCTCCTTTCGGAAGCTGGACAACCGCGCAATTGGCCAAAGACTACCGGGCCGTACGGCAATCGACGATCACACTGCTACGCGGGTTACCGGCGGAGGCGTGGTCCCGCAAAGGCACAGCCAACAATGCAAGCATTACGGTGCGTGCCCTCGCGTACGGCATCGCAGGACACGAGATTCATCACATGGGGGTCATCCGAAATCGGTATTTGAGTTAGTTGTCCAGAAGATCGGGACGGAAGCTGCGCGGAAAACGCGACTTCCGTCCTTTCTTTATGGCAGCCTTCCCGCCCCGTTCATAGACTGATATGAAGAGAGGACAAGACGGGGTGAAAAAAGCAGCAGCGATTGGTTGTAGACTGGATTTTTTGTCTAAAAATGAGAAGCAAATAATAATCTCAAACAAGAAAAAATCAAGGCCTATTCGTTAAGCTAACGAAGAACGAGAGCTTAATACATCATACGAATGACAAATAAGAATTGGTGGTTATTCCGCAAAAGGGCGCTTTAATGAAGTAATTAAAGCCTAGTTTCTCTTAGCGTATGTTTTCCGCGTTTTTTTGGTAGGACCCTTAATAGTAGGTATCATTATTATTTTGTCGGTCGTTGCAGACTATTTTATTTTCGATTACGACGATAAAAGATGGGGCTGGCTAAAAGGATATTCTAAACCTGTAAGAATAGGGATTATCAGTTGCTACTTAGTCATTTCATTTACTATTTCCTTTGCTTTAAGCCTTAAATATATCTCTTAGGGCTTAAAGTCTTTTTTATTTATATTCCGTACGTTTCTAGTTAATATAAAACGGATTGTAGGAACTGTATACATAAAGAAATTTCAGTAAATTATGATAAAATATGTAATAAAAGGAGGGGGGTGGATGATGGAACTAGCTTTTTCACTGACTAAGTTAGCTATGAGAGGAATCTTAAGTGTTGAAGTATTCTGTATGATAAGCTATTTTTATCTTGTATTTAATATAAATTGATAATTCACTGTTTCTTTTCATTATAATATTGCACAGGGAACATAGATCCTTCTGAAACCATTTTATTATCTTCAGTGTCCATAGGATCTGGATGACCAGCTTTGTGTATAGGAAAAGAGGTCAATTTTTGAGTCGATGACTTATATGGAATAGCTTTTTTTACACTTCGAACAAACCCTTTTACCTTATCTACGTTTGATTTATCCTTCAATAAATAAGTTGTAATCCCTACACTTACTGTTGAAATAGCAAGACTAGAAATAAGTGCTTTTTGTCGCATTCTACTTACCCCTCTCTATTTTTATTGAAACTTTGATACCTTTTTCCCTATGTGAGAGCTTAATAAACTTGTAGATTATCTCATAATCGTATTCTAATTCAATTTTAGATGTTTTATATTATTTTAAAAAAAGTTTTATAAAAAGACATGTGGGTATTAAAGGTAACACAGATGAAATTAATTCTTTAAATAGCTTTTTATAATAGAAGGAGGAGCTAATGATGACAAAAAATGTGATAGGTACTTACGAAAATGAGGAGGCTGTGGTCACAGCTATTCAAAACTTAAAGACTCAAGGATTTCAAGAGAAGGATCTTTCTCTCGTAACTACTAACGATATAGATGATGAGGATTATCTAGAAGTAGAAAACAAAGAGGGGATTGACGTAAAGAGAATTGAAACGACGGAGACAGGTCATCAAGACGAATCGATTATGGATAAAATTAAACATGTATTTTCACCAAATCACTATCAAGAGCCTCATAAAGACAAAGCTAAAGTGGAACAGCGTTTAATTAACCTGGGTGTTCCACTCACAGAAGCAGGTCCTTATGCAGATGATTTACAGAAAGGAAAGGTATTATTGTTAGTAAATGCTAATAGAGAGACTAAAACAAATTCTTTCCTGGAAAAGAGAGGGGGTTCTTCTTTTGCCAAAGGTGATTCTGTTTATGATAAATCATTATATGGGGAACATCGTGAACATGAACACGACATTCCAAAGAATGCCGAAGAACATATTGAGTTAAAAGAAGAACAATTACATGTAGATAAAGAAAGAGTCCAAACAGGAGAGGTACAAGTTGATAAAGAGGTTCTTCATAAAGAAGAAACGGTCAATATTCCTGTAGAGCACGATGAAGTATATGTAGAGCGTCGTCCTGTATCCGATAAACGAACAAATACACAGATTATTGAAGATGAAGAGTCTGTTCGTATCCCCCTTGAAGAAGAAAAAGTGACCGTATCAAAAGAGCCTGTAGTAACAGAAGAAGTAGTGGTGGGCAAACGACGTAAAGAAGAAAATGAAAAAGTATCGGAGACTCTAAGGAAAGAAGAAGTGAATATTAAAGAACAAGGCGAGCCTGTAACATCACATACTAAAGGAACTAAATGAGCCGAATTATAATAAACATTAGCTATAAAAAGAAGAGAACTACTACAGAAGCAGTGGTTCTCTTTTTTTGATTTAAAATTTCTTAATCACCTAATTTTTAATTTTGCTTCCAACGTCTTTATTCTTTAACAACTTGACTTATCCATATTGGAAAAATGACACTGTTTTTATCCTCTAATTATTACCTGTTATGATTTTGAAAATAATGCTTATTTTAAGAGATGTACAACTATCACAAGAAAACAGTTATATTAGAGGTGATTATTTTGATTAACAAATGGATAGCTGTATCTGGTGGAATGATTCTTGGTGTGTTATCAACTGGAATCTTCGGTTTCAAAGGGTTTTCCCAACTTTTTAATAAAGATACGGGATCAGGAGGTTCGTCTCGATAACTTGACTTTTCCTCTTAATGAGTATGTGGGTGGCTATTCAAATCTTACAGCTAAATCTATAAAAACAAACTTTAGTACACTTTTTACTTCTCTACAAAAGGAAAAAATACAATTTGATAAACCCTACTATTTCTAGTAACTAAAAAAGGAAACCCATTGCAAGAACAAGGGTTTCTCTTTTTTAGCACATAGTAAATGGATTTGTTGCACTCAATCACTCTAATTTAACGAGTGTTAGGAAATACTCTTCGAACGGTTTCAGTAAACTCTTCAAATAACCCTCTTACTGGAGCGCCTTCATTAATTCTATTTCCGTAATCTTCCATACGGTTTACAAAATCAGGATTGGATGATACAAATACGTCCCGAATATCTGGATCTGTAGCTCTTACTTGATCAGCAACCTTCTTTTCTAAACGATCTGTTACTTCTCCTTTTGCCCCATTCTTTAAAACAACAGCCACGTAAGCATTTCGGTTTGTAACAATCACATTTGCATTGTCTACTTCGTCTAGTTTAGCAATTCGATCTGCAGCCTCATCAGCTACTTCTAATCGCGTTTGGTTATTATTATCTACATTATCATTTCGATTTCCGTCGGGTTGATAGCCAACATCTCGTAAGTCATTGTTGTTACGAGCGTTTTGTGCCCTTTGTTCAGAAGGCTCTTCAGTTGGATCGGGCTCAGCTTCATCCTTTTTATCATTACAACCAAAAAGAAATCCTACAGATAAAATTGTTGATAGAATACCCAATAAATATTTTTTTGTTCTCATATCATTTTTCCCCTTTCACTTTAAGATGAAATTTCTGTCTTTATTATCTGATTAAGGAAAAGGGACTATACTAGCTTTTTTATAGTTGTCCGACTATCACTACTCAGTAGTTCAAAAAATTCTATATATTATTGTTTGAAGAAGTGAATTAGTGATTATATGACTGTTCTAATGTCATAGTATGAAGAAAAATGAATTACCTTACCAAATTTCAATATGAGGTCATCTAGGTATAATGTATTAATTTAACAGACATAAAATCCTTTTATTTCTTCATTCTAAAATTGTATTCATAAGAAGGAGGAATTCATTATGACAGTAATCAATCAAGTTAAACAGACACTAGCTGGACTAAAAAGCGCACAAGCAAGTTTTGAAGGTTTTGCTTTAGCAACTGATAATCAACAGGCAAAACAATTATATCAAGATGCTGCTCAACAAACGCAAGCAATTGTCGACAGTCTCTCTCCACGTGTTCAACAAATTGAACAAGAAGAGCCTCAATACAAACAATAAGAACATGAAGAAAAGGTTGGTCTATTAACCAGCCTTTTTTCGAATTCAATTCTTGAGTAGAAACGGACAGGTGATTGGATGAAAGGAAAGATAAGGAGATTAAATTATTTTCTTTTTTTAGCCATGATTATTGTATATATATCCGGATGTACGGGGCAACAGAATCAGTCGGCTAATGACAATAATGATACAACGATCGTCAAAGTACATACAAGCAAGCCCATTAATCAAACAGTTGCCAATCAAGCAAAAGAAAAGATCATAAAAGAGGAAGAAGTTTCGGCTGTGAAAGCAGTAAATACCGATAAAGAGCTGTTAATGGCGATAAAAGTGGATCAATTTCATCGGTTTCAATTAAAAAAAATAAAAAAGAACGTGAAAAGAGACGTAGAAAAAGCATATCCCGATTATAAAGTCTTGGTTTCAACTGATCAAAAAATCTATTGGGAGTTGGAACAATTAGAAGAAAAACTACAAAAAGATAAAACAAAGAAGAAAACATTAAAAAAAGAATTCAACAACATTAAAAACCTTATGAAAGAAAAAGCGTGATGAAAGAGGTATAGATATGTCAAATAACAAAAAGAAACAATTAACTCCTGTTCAACAGGAATATCAAGACCTTGAAAAACAAAAAGAAACCAAGAGACCAGTAGTCAAAAATTGTATCAAAGCTTTTTTTACAGGTGGAGTCATTTGTCTTATTGGCCAAGCTATTCAACTGTTTTATATTTATTATTTTGATTTTACAGATCAAACGGCTGGAAACCCAACGGTAGGGACCATGATTTTTATTGCTATGCTTCTAACAGGCTTCGGCGTTTACGATCGAATTGCTCAATTTGGAGGTGCCGGTTCTGCGGTTCCCGTTACCGGCTTCGGAAATGCCGTCATATCAGCATGCATTGAACATCGAACAGAAGGTTTTGTCTTAGGTGTAGGTGGTAATATGTTTAAATTAGCTGGCTCCGTCATTTTGTTTGGTACCTTTTCAGCATTTGTGATTGCGACCATTAAAACGATTCTCATACAGTGGGGTGGTTTGTAATGCTTACGGGACATCGTACATGGGTCTTTGATCAAAAACCTGTGATTGTCTCTACTGGAACGGTTGGAGGGCCTTTTGAAGCAAATGGGGCACTTGCTAATGATTTTGATTTACTTCATTCCGATTTATGGTTAGAACAGGATTCTTATGAAAAGGCCCACAAGGTTTTGTTAGAAGAAGCGAGTCAAAAAGCCATCGAAAAAGCAGGTCTTCAAAAGGAACAGATTCAGTTTTTCCTTGGAGGAGATCTCATTAATCAAATTACACCCACTAGTTTTGCTTGCCGAACACTTGGCACACCGTATCTTGGATTATTTGGTGCTTGTTCTACATCCATGGAAGGACTGGCTCTTGGTGCTTACTTAGTTAACACAAAAGGAGCTAACTATTTGCTAACGGGTGCTTCAAGTCACAATACAGCTGTCGAAAAACAATTTCGTTATCCAACCGAATACGGGGGACAAAAACCACCTACTGCTCAATGGACGGTGACCGGTGCTGGCGTTGCTTTGTTAAGTAATTCTGGAGACGGACCTTGTGTCACATCTGCTACGATTGGCCGTGTGATCGATATGGGAATGACGGATCCATTTAATATGGGAGGAGCAATGGCTCCGGCGGCTGTTGATACCATTGAAGCACATCTTACTGAGCGAAATCTTGATCCATCTTATTATGATTTGATTGTAACGGGAGATCTTGGCCACATTGGGCGAGAAGTCTCACTTGATTTATTTAAAAAACATGGAACACCAATACGTGAAGAACAATATCAAGATTGTGGCCTCATGATTTATCGAGAAGGACAGCCGGTTCTATCTGGCGCTAGTGGGCCAGGATGTTCAGCAACTGTTGTATATGGTCATCTATTAAACCGAATGAAAAAAGGCGAATTCAAACGAATATTAGTCGTAGCAACAGGTGCTTTATTATCGCCATTAAGCTTTCAGCAGAGTGAAACCATTCCTTGTATCGCTCATGCGGTATCAATTGAATATGGAGGTGAATAAGAGTCATGATTTTCTTTTGGGCTTTTGTTGTAGGAGGTTTGATCTGCGTTATTGGGCAAATTATGTTTGATGTATTTAAACTTACACCAGCACATACCTTAAGTACATTTGTAGTGATTGGCGCTCTTCTAGATGGTTTTGGTTTATACGAACCTTTTATTGATTTTGCAGGAGCAGGAGCGACCATTCCTATTACAAGTTTCGGAAATTCTCTTGTACATGGGGCAATGGCTGA
>Ga0209795_10000851_pt1 | contig 20890 bp, 18 predicted proteins | sample AgamicOrMarz_FD_187166 | JGI IMG/M metagenome (GOLD analysis project Ga0209795, IMG submission 187166) | Agave microbial communities from Guanajuato, Mexico - Or.Ma.rz (SPAdes) (version 2) | ecosystem: Host-associated > Plants > Phyllosphere > Phylloplane/Leaf | place: Guanajuato, Mexico...
AGCAATTTGCTGGTGTAACGAATCCATTTGCGTGGATGTCTGAGATGATGGACTTACGTAAAGAGAAGAACTTCTTTGAAACTCGCGTAACTGACTACCAAACTGGTGGTGCGTTAAGCTGGTAAGTTTAAGCATCTGCTAAATAAAAAACCGCTATCTATAGCGGTTTTTTATTAGTAAAAATAGTTTCAAAAAACAACTATTTAACTCTAGAAATTTCAAAATTCAATCGATATGTCATAAAATTTATTAAACATGTTTCTCTCATTCTTTTCTTAAATAAATCTTGAAAATAAAAATTTGTTAAAAAAACACTTAATGCAACTAATAAATATAGAATAAAAATATTATCTGGCTTATATAACAACAAAAACTTTTCAAAGAATTTATCAATCAAATTAAAATAAGCAGAAGTTATTAAAGAAACAAACAAAGAGAAGAAAATTTTATAAAAATAGATTTTAAACATAAAAACTCTCCCAATAAAAATAATTTCGTACCAGAAATATAACATAAAAAAATAAAACAATAAAAATACTTTTCAACCTAAAACACTTTATTATCTATTATCTATTATCTATTATCTATTATCTATTATCTATTATCTATTATCTATTATCTATTATCTATTATCTATTATCTATTATCTATTATCTATTATCTATTATCTATTATCTATTATCTATTATCTATTATAAAAACACACACCAATAAAATCATTGAAAAACATTTAAAATTTATTAGTAATTATAATTTAGATCCAAATACCCAAATACAGCTTTTTCAACTCGCTGCTGTAAATGATTTAAATCACTTTCCCCTGCTATACCTGCTGCGTTAATCATTCCTTTGCTTAAAGCAATCACATCTTGTGCGGCTATCTGTGCATGTGAAATGCCAGAACTTATAAACAGATCCGAAATTATGGTTTCAAGTTCGTGTTGAAGTTCACGTTCCTCTATGTCTTTTCCAATGAGTTCAGAAGCAAATTCTAGAGTTCGTGCCAACTGTGGGCGGTTCAATTGATGCTGCACAGCAGCCTGAATGACGAGTTTTAGCTTTTCTTTTAAGTCTGCGACGTCGTGTTGCTGTATAGCTTCAACAATATGATTTGAAAGCTTGGCACGCTCACGTCGAATTAACTCGACGATTAAAGCATCTTTAGAAGGAAAGTACTGATATAGGCTACCAATGCTTACGCCAGCAAGTTCAGCCACGGCATTTGTGTTAAAGCCAGCAAAGCCTAAAGACTCCAAAATGCGAGCAGCCGCCTCTAAAATAGCTTCAAAGGTAGCCACTGAGCGTGCTTGACGCGGGCGTTTACGTGGGTCTGGGAGGGTTTCTGACATGGGCCGAAATGCGAGTATTTAATGTGAGTAATCACTCATATACTGACTGAGTCATGTTGATATGACAAGCAAATGCTGTCTTTTCAGTTGAACTACAACTCGGCTCAGTCATGGAGTGGTTATGTCTAGAACCTATACTTTTTTTATTCATTTAAGAGCTTTGCCTGCTTGGTTGGCTTTAGCTCGTGAAAAGCGGGCTGAGTTTAGTGCAAAGAAGCTTGAGCCTATTTTTGAGAAGTACCCAACTGTAAAAGTTCGATGGTATGACGTTGAAGCGTTTAGTACTAAAGCCAGTGATATTGCTGTGTTTGAGACGACATCTCTGCAAGATTATTATTTTGTGATTGATGCGATACGAGACTCTGAGTTTTGTACAGTGCCCTACTTTGAGTTTGTAGAGATTATTCCTGCTATTGAAGATGGGTATGTGGAGTATGAAAGTTCTTTATAGAGGTTGTGGAGACTCTTTTTCTTTGTACAATCAAACAATACTAAAATTGCTAAAAAGTCTGGGTTGATTATTAAATTCAAGAATATGCAATATTTATTCTAAGTAGTACAGTGTCTGAAAAGCTCACGAATGAGCTTTTCTTATCTTATTTATTTAAAGTATTTATCTATTAGCCTTAAAGCAACACTTGCACTTATAAAGCTACAGTAATTTTGAAAATTATCATCTTTTGCTCGATCTGCTAAATCCGAAACGGATTTAATACAGATCGTTTTAGTAGCTTGACCATGATGATTAGCACAACTGTAATATAGACCATAACATTCCATATCAATAGCAGCCATCTTTCTATGTTGAGTCCTAAATATTTTTTGGATATCTGCGGAAGCTACGACTGAACTACCTGATACCATAGGTGCAGTTATTAATTTTGGATGATTAGGTGGTCTATAGCCAGTATATTTTTGATACAACGATTGCATATCAGAATCGATAGTCTTTGCTAGAGAAACTAATTCAGAACAAGCTTCTTTAGGATCAGAAGCAGCTTGTAATGACCAATCCTCTACCCATTTTCCAGCTTGCCAATCCCAACTTTTTTCAGCAACTACAACATCACCAATTGATACTGCATCAGAAAATCCTCCACATATACCTGTCATGATTATGACTTTGGGCCTAAATTGTTTTAAAATAACTTCGGTAGAATGAGTAGCTGCAATAGGTCCCATTTGATTTAGATGAGCACAAGCAATTTTTAATGATTTGCCATTACCCAGTTTTAAGTGTCCAGTTTTGCAATTGATATTTGTACCAACAAGCTTTTCATCTGTAAGCTCAAGAGGCCAACTACTATATACCGCTTCTAATTCAGGTTTTCTTAATGCATTCAGGACAACTACATCATAATTAAAAGATGTATTTTCATTCTCTGTTCTTAATAACCGTTGAACAAATTGTTGAAGTACAATTTTCCAATCATCTTGATCTGGTGAAACATGTAGAACATTGGTTACAAGCTCTTTAAACTGCTCATCAACTGCATTACGTGTTTCTTCGCATGCGGTCACACCTAAAATGTGGGTGGGGGTAGGGAGAATTCCGTCTTCAACTATTTGTCTAAGCAAATTAATACTACTATCAGCACTTGGGATAGCATCTTTGCGAACTGGTAGCAATACATCAATAAGCATTAAATCTATTTTGTAATGATTTAATTTCCTACTTGCATCTGCTGCATCCTTCGCAATCAATAAATCATTTTCTTCCACACCTTGCTCAATTAAAAATCTTTTAAGCTGATCAATTTTTAAGTCAGAATCATCTATAAGTAATACATGCATTATTTTTTAGCTACCAAATTAATTTTTTCCAAAACTTCAACCAAGGCAGTTTGCCATGGTCCATATTGACCAGTGTAATGAACAACCCCCAAGAATCGTTCATCCAGCTCCAGTTCCAATATCTCTTGCAATCCTCTAGGGTCATGTTTTTCATCCATTTGAGGTAATTTAAATTCTTCATACTGAGTAAGGACAACACTATAGGTATGTTCATTTTCACTATCAATAAATCTTAAAACATCTGCGCCACCAAATCCTTGAGGCTTCCCCCCCCCTAATCGATCTTTGGCTATATCAAATGTTGGAATTGACATATCAACAACTGCTAACACAATTTTTCTATTTGATAATTCAGTAATTGCACTCGATAAGGATTCAACCGCTATTATTCGAATATCTGGATTTAATATCGATCCGAGAAATGACAAAATTGAGTTAAGCTTAGGCTTATCATCTTCAATAATTAATACAATTTTTTCATTACACATGAGCTTCGAAACGCCCTTCACGTTCAAAAAGTTGAATTGTTATTTGTACAAACCAGCGGGATTCTCTTAAACCAAAATCAAAAGGATTGGGACATTGATTTTTTTTCACAGATCTGACAATTCTACGCAGTTTAGGAAAACCTGATCCTCCTTCTTTACTAACTAAGTGGACAGGTAACGTGTTATCTATATATTTCTGTTTGAGTCTACTAATTTCACTAGGAGTTAACTCATATTTCCTCTCTTCTGACAAATCACTATAAACTGTCAGAGTTAAGAATTTATTTAAATCATCAAATTCTGTTTCAATATTAATATTTTTTAAATCTGAGCCAAGACCGGAATGCTTCCAAGCATTCTCAAAAATCACAAATAAACAATCTGTGATTACCGCCAAAGCTGTAGTTGTAAGTGATATTTTTATAGTATCTTCATGATGAAAAGTTGCATCTAAAGCTCGATATACATTTTGTGTTGCTGCTTGCGCAATATTAATGGCATCTGGCAATTGGAAATCCTCATCATCCGCATGAGTTGGCAATCTAAACCAATCAGATACAACATCACATTGAGTCTGCGTATCAGTAGAAATTCGCTGGATCATAGTAATCAATGGCATTAGCTCAGACCGACTATTTAAACTTCTAAAGTTCAAAATCAACTGATCAAATTCATTTTTAATCTTTTCTTTGAAATCATTCGCAATATATAAATTCAGATCCCTTAAGCCTAAATCTACTAAAAATTTCCAAAATAAAAAGTAACAGCTAGAAAGGAAAGCAGTGAATGATAAGTCTGACTCACCGAACTCATCTACCATAGCAGTAATTACTCGTAAAAACTCTGAATTAAACCGATATTTAAATGCTCCTTTAGGTTTATCATTTGAATTAATTTGTACATAATCATTAACTAATTCATCTACTAAAGATTTAACTTTTTTAGAGAATTCTTCTAAAATTGATAAAATCTCTTCCAAATTCACATTATTAAATTCTAACGTATTTTCCCATGTATTAAGAAATTCCCTCGTAGATATATCACTTCTAAAATAAAGTAACCTATTTTCCTCCAATGGACCAAGAATAGTTCCTCGTAAACTACCATGTCTAATTCGTAAACTTAAATAACAATCCAATCCATCAGTAGGATCACTTAAAAAGCGCTTATATAATCGATCAATAATATCTATTAACATTGCGGACGAAATATTTGGCTGACCATCAGACATATCTTGAAGCAATGAAAGATGATTTGGATCAACTGAAAATTGACTGATGATATCATCTATAATACGTGTTCCTGATAAAGAACTTTTTGCGGTCATCCAACGGTTAAAATCAGGTAAAATTTCTGATTCCGCCCATCTACTAATTGCCGACTCGTTAACAAAAACTCTCGTTTGATCAATTTTCTTTAAACCTTTCTGTAATGTCTGGTCAAATGTGAGATCTTTAATTTCCCCAGTATACCTTGAAGAATTTTTTTTATCCTGATCCCATTGTAGTAATAGTTGTAATACTTCAATACGTTCTTGCCTAATTTTTTCTGTGGTATCTAAGTTATTACATAAAGATAAATTTTCATCTATCCAGACATTTGAGAAAAAGTGAATGATCAAGCTTTGTAAATGTTCATTTTCATAGAAAAAAGAATTAATATTTTCTCTAATACCACTTACAAGAATAGACCGACAGGCCATCTTACATATATAGCCTATACCCGCTATATCAGTGAGTTGAAATGTATAATGTGAAATTAGTCCAACTTTCAAACAATCTAAATCTCTAAAAAAATTCCATTTCCTATTTTCAAATATTTCTGAAACTTTAAATTCATTAATAATACGAGGAGAGTCTATTAACCATTTATTAATTAAATCAATTGCTTCTGTTATTTGATCTTGTTCATTAAATATTGCGACCTTAAATTTAGCAGACTCCCTTGACCAAAATCCCCCAAAACTGTTTAATTTATCCAACAATACATCTAAAGTCTCATATTCTTTTTCTAAAAATAAATAATTTGCCAACCATAAAAAAATAATATTTTTACTAACTTTACTATCTAATTTACCCTCTGTAAAACTAATGACACTTTTAACAATATCATTATTATAACTATTATTATATTTTTTTAATATTTTTAACCCACTCTCAAAAGAAAAAGTTGTGATATCTTCTAATGTAAATTTCTCATTAAATGTAAAATGATTAGGACTTTGATTAAAACCTATTTCATTAGTTACAAAATGAAATGTCGAATTGAGCACCATTTGCCCTATATCTAAACTTTTATAATTAACAGCTATTTTAAACAATCTATCAGTTTCATCCTGAGCACTATTTCCAAATTTTTCACATTTTTCAATAAGATACCCAATAGTATTTTTCAACGAGCTACTATTTTCCACACTATTATTTGAAGTAAAATTAAAAATTTCTAAAAAATCATCATGCTTATTTTCACTTAAAACAAAATCAACTTTATCTTCTTCTACAAACAAGTTTAATAATTTATTTAATCGATAATCTTCAATTCCACTATCAATTAATTTTAAGATAATTGTTTTTACAGAAGGTTTCAAATAGTCTAACTTCTTATCAGCTTGGATATATAGTAAAGCTTCAATAAAAATTTCATAATAATCTATTAATGATGATGTAATTTCCTTAGACAACAGCAAAGGAATCGTCTCTTCAACATTATTTATTATATTAAAAGCACGATATTCTAAATATGGTATAACCCATGAATCTGGAGTTTTAATTCTAGGAAAGGAGTTTTGGCATTTTGAATAAAATGCATAAAATGAAAAAGTATCATCACATCGATCACTCAAGATTTCATATATTAGTCCGTTTATTTTCCACCCGGATGCTTTTTTTAATGGTGCTAACCATTTACTAAGGCTTTCCATTCCATTAAGGTTGTATTCAACAATACACCTAAGTTCAATCGCCCAAAAAGTCCAACCATAATGTTCGATAAATAAGTCAATCAATTCTCTAGCTTGGTGAAATTTGTCTTCTAAAATTAAGTCTTGTATCTCAACTCGAATCTGTAAATATTTATTTATATATTGTGTTTGTGTCTCTAGCCAATAAGCTGCCCAATACAGTTCATTTCTTAGTGGCAATGGTTCTAATCCAATATAGTGGCCTACCAACTCATCAGACTTTGTTTTACCTAATTGAAGAAATACACTAGCCTCATTACTTCCAAAAATACAAAACTGCCGTATACAATCTTTATAGTCAGCTATAGAAGTGCTTTTTCTTAACTTACTCAAAGTTTCTAAAGGAGCTATTCTATGAGATTGCCCTTTTCGGAAAGCAAGTTTAGCTTTAGATTGCTTTATAGGTTTCTTTTTTGTCATGCTAAGTTCTTATTTCTAAAATATTTATCTAAGTTTATCATAGATTTTATGGTTTTAGCTTTCAAAAGAAACTAATAAAGTGAATAGAATATTTGCTTTAATATAAATAATTTCAGAAAAGAATCTTATTAATTATACGATTCCTTTCGTAGAAAAATATAAGTCATTAATAACTTAATTTAATTTTTACTTAACTTAAAGATCAAGAGTCCTATCTACAAGTAGAGAAATTAGAGCAGAATCAACATAAGCATTATGTTTTCCACTTATAGTAGCGGCATCACCACGATAATCAATAAACTCTTTATCTGTTCTAATATTCCACAGCTTTCCTTGCAACGGATATTGGTTATTTACTTTTGGAATAATTCTAATTCTATTCACATCAATATAAATATTTTGATGATCTTTAGGACAAACACCTTGATTATTCCTACCGGAGCAATCTACTTTATATTCATAACTACCATTACTGTTTTTAATAAGCTCTGGAAAAACTGTAAAACTATCTGAGCTGCTATAAGAGTTAAATATCCAATTAGGTCTTATAGTAAATTTATTATATTTATAGGCATCTTTAATACCTGCATCTTTCAATGAGCATGTAGAAAAAGATGATGAAAAATTTCCATTATATTGACATATATAGCTACCTAAAAAATCACTTTTTAAATCATGAGTAATATAGCTATCAGTATGTCCAATTGTTAAAAAACCTCTTTCTTTCCTAAATATTCTAGATATTGGATAAAACCATTTTGTTGCAGTATCTCCATCTGAAGTAATATTAATCCATATTGGCTTTTTAAAGCTTTGAACATCTTTAACATTTTTATAAATGGAATCATATCTTCTTGCGCAAATAGCTGGGTTTACAGTAGTAATTAAAGTTTGATTTCCTAAATGTGAATTTTCATCCTGAACATCTTGTAAAAAAAGATTTGAAACAATCCTACCCCCCAACGAATGACCAATTATCAACATTCTACTTTGATCATTATTTTTTAATAATCCACTAATACTAATTAAATCTTTATATAAATCAGAATTATTTTTTTCTAATGTATGATTATTTATATCATTACATTTTTTTGCATCTATACCTAAAGCAACAATATCAGCAGCACAAGCTCTACTACGAATAGTAAATAAAGTTGTCAATTTATTATTAGATTTTTCTCCTTGCCAACCGATATAAATTCCTAATAGTTTATATTTCACCTGCGGATGTTGAGTATTTAATTGATATGATACACGTGCTAAAAGATCATTAAACTTTATAAAGTTATTATCATCACTTTGTGCATTATGGTGCCAACCATGAATATAAACAACTGTAAATATTGGATCTTTTTGTTTTTCCATCCAATCAACAATAATTTTTTTTGATTAACACTAAACCTTTTTCCACATAATTCACTATTTCCACATTGTTGGTATTCTATAACCCCTCTATAGAATTCTGGTATACAACCATAATGACTGATAGGAATATTTTCATCATATACACCTCCTTTACCCTGCACATATTCTTTGGCTGTTAAAAAAGTTTTTCACCAAAAAAATTTATGTATGTTTTAGTATTAGCTTCTATTCTACTTCCATCATTATCTGACTGCCATTGACAATCCTTAACTTCTTTCGCATATGTTGGATATAAAAAATTAATAGATAGGACACTTATTAATGATATTAATGTTCTTTTAGATGAAACATTCATGATGCACACCTCTTCTATTATTATATAATTAATATACTCTCAATTAATTAAAATCTACATTATTTTTTTAAATGTAATATAAAAACAATAAGTGTAAATATGATTGGAATATCCATTAAATAATGAAATATTTTATAATTTACTTTTCTATCCCAACAAACTATTAAAATTCCCCCTCCCCCAAAACCTCTCCAACACCACATCCCGTTCATCCACACTATTTGAACTCAACACTTGTAGCATCAAGCCATCAATTAGGTTTAAAACCATGTTTGCATCGGGATTAAATGCATTGGTTTCCAGACTAAAGACCAAATCAAAAAGCTCTCGAAGTAGCCATTTTCGATATTCAACTGCCATGCGATAAGCCGTTGGATAAAGCTGTTTTATTTCAAAAATGGCTTTAAACAAAAGGTGGTAAAGGCTATTTACATCGGCATGTAAACGCACAATTTCTTTGAGTTTATCGCTTGATTTTGAGTAGCGGTGTGAGTAGACAATTGCCAGCACTTCTTCTTTCAGTCGGCTTTTTTGAAAGCTTATGCACGATTCTATAAGGCGTCCTTTTGAGTGAAAGTAGTTATAAAGCGTGGCTTTTGGAATTTTAGTTTCTTTGGCAATCAGGTCTACGCCCGTGTTGTGAAAGCCATAAATATTAAATAGATGTATGGCGGTATGTATTACTTTTAATTTTTTTGAAGTCGTTTCTAAAGTTTGCATAGGTTTACCGTTATAAGTTCTTGTTGTTTCTAAATGAGATAAAAAGCCTGTGCCTTTTCTGGGAGAAAAAAAGGCACAGCAAAGCCGTAAGACGGTGCTTGGCACATCTCAAGTTTGTTGTTGCTAAGTTTTAAGTAAAAATGACTTAAAGCCTGAAAACCTTATGGCGTTCAAGCTGCTTTAATTTTTTAAGCTGTGTCGTTATAGCTTTTGGCAAGGGCTGCCAAGAAATGATAGATGTGCATAGCCAACTCCTGATTTTGGGAGTTCTGCCAAAGCATTCATTTGGAATTATGGTGGCAGAACGAAAGAGGGTTAGCAGACTGGCTTTGAGAACCCAGCACACCCGAAGGTGTCCCCCTTCCGTCCTACCTCTACAAAAAGGGAGACGAGTGGGTCTACATCAAAAAAACGAGTTTTTTCAATGTCCTCAAAGAACGGTCTGCTAAAACCGACTGGCAATGTGGCCAGCACGCCAAGCATAATCTGAGAGTTTAGAGGTGTCAATGTAGCTTTTATGACAAGTATTTAAATTTATTATTATTTTTCATTAGATTAACTTAATTATTATTTTAGATATTATATATAATTGTATTTTTAAATTAAGTGAAGCGATCCATGCTTATTCATTTCTATCATTTAACTTTTAATGTGCGACTACACAGCGGAAAGTCGGTTTAGACAATTTCCGTCTGCCCCACTTGGTGATAAGCACGATTAAAATAAACCAAGCTTTGGTCATGCTGGCTTTGTTTAATCGCAACAATCGGACAAATAAGAATGGTGTGTGTACCGACTTGTTGAATTTGTTCAATCTCACAATCGAAACTGACCAACGCATCATCTAATACAGGCGAACCTGTTTCTAACTCAATCCATTCACCATGTTTAAAGCGTTCTTCTGGGGTTAGCTTAGATGAAAATGCTTTTGAAATATGTTCGTGGTGTGCGCCTAAAACATTCACAGTTAAGATTTTATTATCTAGGAAATGTGCATGCGAACTCGCAGACTGGTTCATACACACCAATAATGTCGGAGGTGTGTCAGTCACACTACAAACAGCAGAGGCAGTAAATCCAAAACGGCCAGACATGCCTGCCGTAGTCACAACACTAACCGCACTTGTGAGTAAAGACATTGCATTTCTAAAGTCTGTTGCTTGAACCATGACATTATTCCTAAATTGAATCGTACCTTGTCCTGAGTGTTTGCTATACCGCCCAACTCCATCAGGAAGGTACTTTATCAACATGAGTCCTGATTAGAACTACATGTAGTAAGTAAAATGAGGGTTACTTGTTTGATTATCAACTGCCATCAAAAAAGTAACCCTTTATACCACTTATTGGTAAATATTAAGCAGTAAGATCATAACCCGTAAGTTCTCTGCGAACGATTTCTGCACCTGCCGTTAAAGCATTTAACTTACCACGTGCCACTTCACGTGAAAGAGGCGCCATACCGCAGTTTGTGCAAGGGTAAAGCTTGTCAGCATCTACAAACTGAAGCGCTTTACGAAGTGTATTCGCCACTTCTTCTGGTGTTTCAATTTGGTTAGATGCTACATCAATTGCACCAACCATGACTTTTTTACCACGAATGAGTTCGAGTAAATCGATAGGCACATGTGAGTTGTGACATTCTAACGAGATGATATCGATGTTAGATTTTTGCAGTTTCGGGAAAGCTTCTTCGTACTGGCGCCATTCCGAACCTAATGTCTTTTTCCAATCAGTGTTAGCTTTAATGCCGTAACCATAGCAAATGTGGACCGCAGTTTCACACTTAAGACCTTCAATTGCACGCTCTAAAGTCGCAACGCCCCAATCATTTACTTCGTCAAAGAATACGTTAAATGCAGGTTCGTCAAACTGAATGATATCTACACCAGCAGCTTCTAACTCACGCGCTTCTTGGTTCAAAATTTTAGCAAATTCCCAAGCAAGTTTTTCACGACTCTTGTAGTGACCATCGTAAAGCGTATCAATCATGGTCATTGGACCAGGTAATGCCCACTTAATTGGTTGATCAGTCTGTTGACGTAAAAACTTAGCATCTTCAACAAACACAGGCTTTTGACGAGACACCGCACCTACTACAGACGGCACGCTTGCATCGTAACGGTCACGAATTCGAACTGTTTCGCGCTTCTCAAAATCTACGCCATTTAAGTGTTCGATAAACGTGGTCACAAAGTGTTGGCGGGTTTGTTCACCATCGCTCACAATGTCGATGCCAGCAAGACGCTGTTCGTGCAACGCTAAACGTAACGCGTCTTTTTTACCTTCAAGCAGACCTTCGTTTTCGAGTTTCCACGGCGACCAAAGCTTTTCAGGTTCTGCAAGCCAAGACGGTTTAGGTAAGCTGCCAGCGGTTGAAGTTGGTAATAATTTTTTCATGATCAATGACCTATATGTTGATTAATTAAGAGCGTAATTAGCAGACCACTGCTCAAGAATCGCTTGGTATGGTTTGATAAATTGCTCTTCAACAAACTTCCCTTGCTCAATAGCGAGGCGGCTACGTTCTTCACGGTCATACACAATTCGAGTAAGTGAGTAATCTTGGTTCTTTAAGCTTGGCTGATAAGACTTTCCAGCCACTGAATTTGCATTGTAAATTTCAGGACGGTAAATCTTTTGGAACGATTCCATGGTGCTGATGGTGCTGATCAACTCAAGGTTGGTGTAATCACTCAGCAAATCACCAGTAAAATAGAACGCCAAAGGTGCAGCACTGTTTTTAGGCATGAAATAGCGAACTTTTAAGCCCATTTTTTGGAAATATTCATCAGTGAGTGAATAATCTTCTTGCTTGTATTCAACACCTAAAACAGGATGTTCGTTTTCAGTACGGTGGTACACTTTAGTTGTTGAAACACTTAAGCAAATCACAGGTGCTTTTTTAAAGTTGGCTTTATAAGTTTCAGAGTTAATAAAGCTCTTAAACAAGTTACCATGCAATTCACCAAACTTTTCTGGCGTGCTAAAAGTAGACTTGTTTTTGTTGTGATCTAACAACAGCACACTAAAGTCATAGTCACGTACATAAGACGAGAAGTTATTACCTACAATGCCTTCAATACGTTCATTGGTCTTTTTATCAACAATATTGGTTTTCAATATTTCGATTAAAGGAAGCGCGCTTGTACGGTTTTCAGCATCAACATTCATTTCAACTGAAATGATTTCAAGTTCAACGCCGTAGCGGTCGCCTTTCGGGTTGTCCCAATGAGCTAAGGCATTAAAACGATTGTCGATCATCTGTAATGTGTTGCGCAGATTTTCTTGACGGCTCATCCCTCTCGCCAAGTTAGCAAAGTTGGTTGTAATACGTGTATTGTCTGCTGGACGATAGTTCTCATCGAAACAAATACTCTTAATCGTAAATGTAAATTCTTTACTCATTTTGATCAGTACCCTAATTTCTGAGATAAACCTAAAAATATTTCGAGCTCTTTTTAAACTTTCCAGCCTTGTCAGATTTGTGCCTTAAGGTCTTATCAAAACTAAATAACTGGAGCGCTTCAGAGCGTGAATAGATTTATACCGCAATCACAACATGAATAAAAATGATTTAGTCTCATTCAAAACTGAGTGAAATTCATGTTTAGGATTTAATAAAGAAGTATGAAGTTAAATATTTTTCATCTTAGGGAATTTTAGACAACAGAAATTTAATATATGGCGCTTACACAGCGCCTTAATTATTTTAAATATTAATTATTACTTTCAAATACTTAATAGTAAAAATTCAAGTTAAAAAGAATCAACCTAAAGTAATGTGTGCTGACTCTCATTCATCTCTGCTTTTAGCCATTCTAAAAATAGGGTTTTACGTGAATCTTCCTCAAAAGCACTATGAGAAAGTAAAAAATAGGCTGAATTATCTTGTACAACAGGTGAAATTTTTTGCAGTAAGTTCCACTCAAGCTCTTTTTCAACCATATAAATTGAGATGACTGTTGCGCCGAGTCCAGCCAAGCAGCCTTCTAAACATAGATAAAAATGTTCGAGTTCAACTTTAGCGTAGCCTTTTAAACTTTGCTTTAACTCAGTAATGCGGTTAATACTTTTGAAAAAATTCGGTCTAGAGGTCGAAATGAGTACGTCTTTGGTTTCCGATGGCTTGGTTGCTTGAACTAGAGCAATATATTCATGGGCAATTTTTTCGCTATAGATATGCTCTCCCCAATCAAAATCATTTCTACGAATTGCGATATCAATATTATCTTTTTCAAAATCGACCACGCCGCCTGCTGTGAGTAAAACCACCTCAAAATCATGACCGAGCTTTTTAAATTTTGACAACCGCGGAATGAGCCATTTCATGGAAAGCGTTGGTTCACACGACAAAACCAGTTGTTTGCTTTCAGTTTTAGGCTGGCTGAGTTGTATTAAACATTCATCGAGTTGACCAAACACCTGATGGCAACAGCTCAATAAAATTTCGCCCTGCTCGGTCATCACAAGTGTTTTATTTTTACGGTCAAACAAAGCCGTATTTAAAGCCTCTTCTAAATTATAAATCTGTTTACTGACCGCACTTTGCGTCACAAATAATTTCTTTGCAGCTAAAGTCACGCTGCCATATTTCGCCACAAAATAGAAAAATTTTAATGAATTCAGCGATATTCTTTCGATCATTCCAAAAACTCATAGATGTGTAGTCGTTTTTATCGATTTTTATTTTTAGATTTCTGTTCAAAATAAAAATCATCTTTATTAAAACCCATTTTAGATGATGAAAAGCATATTGAATATCTATATCTATCTGCGCAAACCTAAAGCCCCGACATCTCTTGCAAAAAAAATAGCAATTTTAAGTAGTGTTTTCGGCTTCTTACATACATTCCAAAAAGTACAGATAAAGCCTCTCTTTTTCAGTGAGGATGCAAGATAATGGCAGAGTTCATTGCGGTTATTCTCATTACAATTTTAGCGGTGGTTAGCCCCGGTGCTGACTTCGCGATTGTGTCCAAAAATAGTTATCTGTACGGTCGAAAAATAGGTGTATTCACTTCACTCGGAATATCGCTTGGCGTGTTAGTGCATGTGACCTATACATTAATTGCCGTTGCGTTTGTAATGACTTATACGCCGCAAATTTTGAATATTGTTAAGTACATTGGTGCGCTTTATCTGATCTATATTGGCTATAAAACTTTTACTCAAAAACCAGTTTTAGACACTGCTGCTTTAAACTCTATAGGTACTTTGCAAGCCATAAAATACGGCTTTTTTACCAATGCCCTGAACCCTAAAACCACACTATTTGTGATTAGTACCTATACGCAAATTGTGAGCTTAACCACGCCTAAAACCATTCTTTTGACTTATGGCTTTTTTATGTCTTTTGCGCATTTCTTGTGGTTTTCACTGGTAGCTGTGCTTTTCTCTTCAATGCTGTTGAGACAGAAAATGTTAGCCAAGCAAGTGCAGATTAATAAAGTGATTGGTTCAATTTTATGTGTCTTAGGGGTGATTCTACTTTTTACTAAGTTTCAGTAAGAAGCTCATTTTATGGAAGAATAAGTTGTTTATGCGTATATATGATTTGTACTTTTAAAAAGGCTTTTTATAAGACTTTTCCAAGAGAGCTATTTAATTTTTAAGGAACTTTTATATTTTTTGCTGTTAATATTAAAACGCATGATAGATTTTCCAATCCTTCATATTTCTATAAATCAAGGATGATGAGCGAATACATTTATTATGGAAATCAAACAAATAAAATATTTTTTGACGGTGGTTGAAGCAGGCAGTATTGGTAAAGCTGCTCAAAAACTCGATGTCGGCGCTTCGGCCATTAGTCAGCAAATTAGTAAGCTAGAGCAAGAGTTAAGCATTCGCTTATTACAGCGTAATGCTTTTGGCGTCACGCCTACACCCGCAGGTCTGGCCTTTTTAAAACACTCTCAACTTATTTTGCGTCAAGTAAACTTTGCAATAGACGCGGCACATTCAGCACGGCTATCAGGTCATGTGAGCCTTGGTTTTCCACCGACCATTACCGCTTTAATTGGCATCCCTTTAATGAAACTAATGTCTGAACGCTATCCAGACATTCGTCTAGAAATTGTGGAAACCTTGTCGGGAAATCTAATTCAGTCGATTAATTCGCGTCAGCTTGATATTGCCATTATTTTTACCAATGAAATTGATAAACAGTGGTCAATACAGCCTTTGGTACGCGAACAAATGTATTTAATGGCACGCAAAGAAGTGCTTGAAAAATACGGTCTTGCCGACTGTATCAAAAGTGGAATTATTCAGTCCCAACAAATTGGTGATATTCCATTAGTGTTGCCACGTCAGCGTCATAGTTTAAGAAAATTGCTTGAACACAAGATTGGGCAGCTTAATGTCGTCTATGAAATTGATGGCCTGCACTTGCTGATGGATAGCCTGATTCACCTTGACCTTGCAAGTGTTCGTCCCGGAAGTGCCTGTCTGCAAGAATACAAACATAAACTTCAATTACTCAAACTCATTGACCCTGAAGTTGAACGAATCAATTACTTGGTGAGCCTTGCCGAAGAAGAATTATCACCTGCTGCACTCGCTGCCAAATCGGCAATCAAAGCCTGTGTGAAAGAGTTGATTCAAAACCAAATTTGGCCGTGTTCTGAAATTATTTTATAAAGGGTCATTAATTTTATTAAATACCTAATTAATTTTGCCCTCTCACTCCCTCCTGCTGTTTGAGATTACATTTTCTTCTGAATGATAAGTGAATTTCTGTTTATCAAATTATAGATGTGTAGTTTGAACTGGAAACAAGGCATCACATTTTCTACGAAGGACACCTTTAAATCTCATCTCTAACCCATGTGCTATTTAGGTTTATTGAATGAGTCAATTTAAGGCCAATCATTGAAAATCGTGAATGTTTCCATTTTGTCAGGCCAAGGAGGTCTCCAATGGATGTCGTGAATAACCGTAGGGCTACTTTTAAAAAAATATTAAATGTAACGAGTGGCAACTTTTTAGAACAGTACGATTTTTTTCTTTTTGGTTTCTATGCCACTTATATCGCAGCAAAATTTTTCCACTCTGAAAATGAATATGTCTCTTTAATGATGACATTTACCGTGTTTGCTGCGGGCTTTCTTATGCGTCCTCTCGGCGCTATTTTCTTGGGCGCTTATGTCGACAGAGTTGGTCGACGTAAAGGTCTTATTGTGACTTTAAGCCTTATGGCAATCGGAACCATCTTAATTACCTTTGTACCAGGTTATGAGACGATTGGTATTATTGCGCCAATTTTGGTGGTGATTGGACGTCTATTACAAGGCTTCTCGGCAGGTGTTGAATCTGGCGGTGTATCGATTTATCTCGCTGAAATTGCAACCGATAAAAACCGTGGATTTATCACAAGCTGGCAATCTGGCAGCCAACAAATTGCGGTTGTGTTTGCGGCATTACTTGGCTACTGGCTCAACACTATCTTAACTACTGCTCAAGTGGGTGAATGGGGCTGGCGTATTCCGTTCTTAATTGGTTGTTTGATTATTCCTTTAATCTTCTTGTTCCGCCGTACGTTAGAGGAAACCGAAGACTTTAAAGCACAAAAAACTCATCCATCGACCAAAGAAATTTTCAGCACGCTTGCGAGCAACTGGCGCATCGTACTTGCGGGCATGATGATGAGTGCCATGACCACAACCACGTTCTACTTCATTACGGTTTACACCACCGTGTATGCAAAACGTACTCTAGAAATGTCGGTAACGGATAGCCTTTTAGCAACTGTGTTTGTCGGTTTATCAAATTTCTTCTGGTTACCAATGGGTGGCTTACTTTCAGACAAAATTGGTCGTCGTCCAGTTTTAGTCGGCATTACAACCCTTGCCATCTTTACAACTTATCCAGTTTTAAGCTGGTTGGTGAGTGACATTAGTTTTACCAATCTGATTATTACGCTTGCTTACTTCTCGTTCTTCTTTGGTATGTACAACGGCACCATGGTCGCAACGCTTGCCGAAGTGATGCCAAAACGTGTACGTACAGTTGGCTTCTCTTTAGCATTCAGCCTTGCAGCCGCTATTTTTGGTGGTATGACACCAATGGCCTGTACATACCTTGTCGAAAACACAGGCAATGCAAGCACACCAGCATTCTGGCTGATGTTAGCAGCGGTATGTAGCTTAATCTCAAGCTTGTATTTATGCCGTGGTTCTAAGCAGAAGAATGCTGACCCAATTGCTGAACCTGCGAAGGTTAGCGCTTAAAACAACAACAACTTAACCTGAAATTTTAATGAACAGTACGGCGCATGTTGCCGTCGTACTGACTCTCCTATCATTAAAGCGAGATACTATGAAAAAGTCCCCTATCTTCATGACCATTTGCTTAGCTGGTGCAGGCTTAGGCTCAACGCTTGCTAACGCAGATACACTCGAAGTGATTAGCTCAGGCGGTTTCTATTCATCTATGGAAAAACTCATTCCAATATTTGAAAAGCAAACTGGTCACACGGTTCACCTTTCATCTGGTTCATCAATGGGCGCATCGCCAACTGCAATTCCAAATCGACTCGATCGTGGTGAACATTTTGATGTGGTGGTGTTGGCTGCTCCTGAACTGAACAAGCTTGCAGAGAAAGGTTATGTAGAACCAAGTTCACAAAGTCCTTTAGTCAATTCAAGCATTGGCATGGCTGTACCTAAAGGTGCGCCAAAACCAGATATTAGCTCTGCGGCAAAATTCGAAAAAGTTTTATTAAATGCTAAGCACATTGGCTATTCAGCAAGTGCGAGCGGTACGCATCTTGAAAAAGATGTTTTTCCAAGCTTCCCGCCTGTCGAGTACAAAGTGATTTCTGGTAAAGCAGAAAAAGTGGTCGGTGACCGGGTTGCAAAACGTATTGCTGAAGGTCAGTTTGATATTGGTTTCCAGCAAATTAGTGAAATCAAACCTTTTACTGGTCAATATGGTCAGGTTGAGTTAGTGGGTCCAATTCCTGCGCCTTATCAAAAAGTCACTGTGTTTGCGGCAGGCATTGGTAAGAACTCTGAACATGAAAAAGTCGCAAAAGAGCTCATCAAGTTTGTGAAATCACCACAAGCAACACAAATTATTGAAGAACAGGGTCTTGAGCAGGTTAAACAATAAAAGCTCTAAAAGGCAACATCTTGAGGTGATGTTGCCTTTACTCTGTTGGTGGTTTACTCAAAGCCATAGAACAAAATGTATAGCGATAAACCAGTGTAGAATAATCAATAAAGGTCAATGTAGTATTTGCCGTGGAACTCAAACAATTAAAGTATTTTATTGCGGTGATCGAGTCAGGAAGCTTGGGTAAAGCTGCAAAAAATCTCGATATTGGAACTTCTGCATTAAGTCAGCAAATCTCAAAATTAGAAAGCGAGCTTTCTATTCGCCTTTTACAACGTACTGCTTTGGGTACGGTTCCCACCCCTGCGGGTTTAGCTTTTTTTCAACAAGTTCAACTGGCGCTTAGACACTTAGACCATGCTGTAGACTCTGCGCATTCTTCACGTTTAAGTGGTCATGTCACCGTTGGTTTTTCGCCGAGTGTCGCGTCGGTTATAGGCACGCACTTTTTAAAACTCATGAGAAACCGTTACCCCGACATTAAAGTCCGTTTAATTGAAGGCCTATCGGGTGACCTGAAGGCCTTAGTTAATGCAAGGCAGCTCGATGTCGCCATCATTTTTAGTGACGATGTCGACCCACAGTGGGCCATACAGCCTTTAGTCAAAGAACAGATGTTTTTAATCTCGCCTAAAGAGGTGCTAAGTCAGTACCATCTTGAAAGTTGTATCGACACTCAAACGATTACCCATTCACAGCTTAAAGAACTTCCACTTATTTTACCGAGCCAACGACATGGACTGCGTTTGTTGCTCGAACAGAAAATTCATCAGCTTAAAGTGGCCTATGAAATTGATGGACTGCACTTGTTAATGGAAAGCATTAGCCAAATCGAAATGGCAACTATCCAACCTGCGGGTGCATCATTAAACTCGCGGCAAGACTTATGTTTACTACGCATTGTAGAACCTGCTATTGAACGCATTAACTATTTAATTAGTCTCTCTGAAGAAGAACTCTCGCCTGCTACTTTAGCCACCAAAGTGGTGATTCGTGCTTGTGTGACTAACCTGATTAATGAAAAGCGTTGGCCCGGTGCGAAACTCATAAACACTTAAGCCTTTAGTGTTTATTTTTACTAAACACCCATTCAAGCTTAGCCTCTCACTTCATCGTCCCTTTTAAAGCTACATTAGCCTTAGCTGAGAAAGGGAGAAATCCATGCATGATGTGATTGTAATTGGTGGTGGGAATGCCGCACTGTGTGCCGCACTCACGGCAAAAGAAAGTGGCGCGTCTGTGCTTGTCATAGAAGCAGCACCTAAAGAATGGCGTGGTGGTAACTCACAACACACTCGTAACCTCCGTTGCATGCATGATGCTCCTCAAGATGTATTGGTCGATGCCTACCCCGAAGAAGAATATTGGCAAGACCTACTTAAAGTCACTGCTGGCAAAACTAATGAGCACTTAGCTCGCCTCGTTATTCGTAGCACGGCAACCTGCCGCGACTGGATGCGTAAACATGGCGTGAATTTTCAGCCACCGTTATCGGGTGCTTTACATGTTGCACGTACCAATGCGTTTTTTATGGGTGGTGGTAAAGCTCTCATTAATGCGTATTACCGTAGTGCCCAAGAGCTTGGCATCGAAATTTTATACAACACAAAAATTAAAGATCTAAAGTTAAACCAAGGACATTTTGAAGCTGCAATTACGGAAGATGGCCGTGTGTTTAAAGCAAAAAGCTGTGTATTGGCCGCAGGTGGTTTTGAGTCAAATCTGGAATGGTTAAGAGAAGCATGGGGACAAAATGAAAACGGTGAATGGCCTGCCGATAATTTCATTATCCGTGGCACTCGCTTTAATCAAGGCAACTTACTCAAATTTATGATAGATCAAGGTGCCGATATTATTGGTGACCCATCGCAATCGCACTGTGTGGCAGTAGATGCACGCGCACCATTATATGACGGCGGCATCTGCACTCGTATTGACTGCGTTTCTTTAGGTATTGTGGTCAATAACAAAGCCGAACGTTTTTACGATGAAGGCGAAGACTTCTGGCCAAAACGTTATGCCATTTGGGGCCGCCTTGTTGCCAAACAACCTCAGCAAATTGCCTATTCTATTATCGACTCAAAAGCCATTGGTCGCTTTATGCCACCTGTGTTTGCGGGCGTAAAAGCAAATAGCATTCAAGAACTGGCCGAAAAAATCGGACTAGATGCAAAAACCTTATGCCACACCGTTGAAGAATTTAATCAAGCCTGTGTGCAAGGCACCTTTAACCATACCGTTTTAGATGACTGCACCACCGAAAATATTGTTCCCAACAAAACCCACTGGGCCGTTCCTCTCGATCGCCCGCCCTTCTATG
>Ga0209795_10000858_pt1 | contig 20761 bp, 18 predicted proteins | sample AgamicOrMarz_FD_187166 | JGI IMG/M metagenome (GOLD analysis project Ga0209795, IMG submission 187166) | Agave microbial communities from Guanajuato, Mexico - Or.Ma.rz (SPAdes) (version 2) | ecosystem: Host-associated > Plants > Phyllosphere > Phylloplane/Leaf | place: Guanajuato, Mexico...
AACTTAGGTGAAATAGGTGGTGTGGTTTGGAATTTTATTGAAGAACCAATTACGATCACTGAGTTAGTTACAGCACTTATATCTGAGTACGAGATAGGAGAAGGAGAATGTGAGAAACAAGTAGTATCTTTTTTAGACCATTTATTATCTGAAAAATTGATTAGTATTTTAGATGATTCTAGTTATTGATTGATATTTAACTTTCTTAATTAAAGGTAGGAAGTAATTTATGACGATTATTAATAGACTAAGAAAATTTTTATCTATGGATCTAAAAAATAAGCTTTTATTCGTTGAGGCCTATATTTGGTTAGGATGGGGAAGATTTTTGAAAGGTAAGCAATTCGCAAAAGTTGCGCCATCTTTAGGGAACCGTATGGCTGAAACATCGGTCTCTTATAGGGAAGAAAATAAACAAACTATAAGAAGTATATCCAGTGCATTAAATATAATGAGTCGCTATACGTTTTGGGAAAGTAAATGTCTCGTAAAAGCAATAGCAGGTATGAGGATGCTGGAGAAGCGTGACATAAATAGTACACTCTATTTAGGAACTGCCAAAGGCGAGGATGGAAAATTGATTGCCCATGCTTGGTTAAGAAGTGGACCCTTCTATGTTACTGGTGCGGAAGGTATGGAGAAATTTACAGTGGTTGGAAAATTCGCGAAAGTAGTAAGTGAGGAAAATAAAAATGGAGAAAACAATGAGTAGAAATTTCAACTTGGACTTATCCCGTATCCCTAGAGAATTAATCTTACTGCTTGAATTTTTAAAAACGGATGATTGTACTGAATTATTAATATGTAGTGATAGGCCTTTAAATAATATTGATTGGAATAAATTTCTTGATTTGGCTCAACACCATCGTGTGTATTCAGTCATTTATCCAAAGATAAAGGTCATGAATGAATCAATTGCTCCAACATTTGTTATACAAGCACTTAAACACCAATATCAAAAAAATACATTTCAAATGCTTCACTTAAGCGCAGAAATGGAAAAAGTAAGTAGACTCTTTTCTGAAAATGAAATTCGTGTACTTTTTCTAAAAGGACCAGTACTTGCAACAGAGCTTTATGGAGATATCTCATTAAGAACATCAAGTGACCTAGACATTCTAATTCCAATACAGGATTTAGATCGAGCGGAACAAATTTTGATAGATGAAGGCTTTGAAAAAGATGAGTATATCAAAACTGTGTTGAGTGATTGGAAGTGGAGACATCATCATATAACATACTTTCACTCAAATAAAAGAATTAAATTAGAAGTACATTGGAGACTGAACCCTGGACCTGGAAAGGAACCGAATTTTAAAGATTTGTGGAAAAGAAAAAGGAAGAGTTCGATTACGAAGTTTCCTATTTATATTTTAGGACGTGAAGATCTGTTTTTATTTCTAATTTCACATGGTGCACGTCATGGTTGGTCCCGCCTTAGATGGTTAGTGGATATTCATCAAATATTGAATCAACCAATTAATTGGGAAAAAATAAGTATTTTATTAAAAAAATATCAAAGCTTTCATATCGGAGGACAAGCGGTTTTATTATCCTCTCATTTATTAAATACTCCTGTAATTAAAGAAATGGAACAATATATAAATAGTAACTTAGCTAAGAATTTAGCTCAAGATGCTATTTATTATTTAGAAAATATGATTAATTTACATACAGATCCAGTACCCGAGGATGTATCTAAGTATCACGAACGCCATTTATTTTCATTAATGTCATTTGAACGAAAGATGCTATTTACTCTAAGTTTTTTATATCCATATCCTGAAGACGCAGAATTATTACCGCTACCAAATTATCTACATTTTTTATATTTTCCTTTACGTCCTTTTCTATGGGGATGGAGAAAAACAAGGAAACTCGTATCCATAGGAGGATTTAATAAATGAAAGATGTTTTCTATTTTTTGAAGCAAATTCATTCATTTACTGGAAAAATCTTATATTTTAACCTTTTGGCTATGTCATTCATTGGGTTGCTAGAAGGAATAGGTATGCTTTTGTTAATTCCAATCATTAATATGAGTGGATTGGTAAACCTAAATAGTTTAGATGGGGGATATTCACGACTATTAAAATTTATCCCATTCTCACCAAACTTAGTAAATATCTTGGCGCTATATGTTTTACTTATTATGACGCAAAACCTTGTTCAACGAAAAATATCAATTCAAAATGTGATAATTCAGGAGAGTTTTTTGAGGCATTTAAGAATTGAGACTTATAGCAAGCTACTATACTCAAATTGGAATTTTTTTATTAAAAATAGAAAGTCAGATCTAATAAACATTGTTCTTGCAGAAGTTGTGCGTGCTAGCAATGGAACAAATTCATTTTTACAATTTATGTCCTCTTTAATTTTGACAACTGTACAAGTTATTCTTGCATTTTGGCTTTCACCAAATATTACACTCTTTGTTATATTTTTTGGGCTAATTCTTATTTTCTTTAATCGAAATTTTCTTAAAAGATCGTTAGCATTAGGGAACAGAAACTTTGAATTAGCTAAGAGCTACTTTGCAGGTATTAATGATCAGGTGAATGGAATAAAAGATATTAAAAGTAATAGTCTTGAAAAATCAAGAATCGAATGGTTTGGAAAAATTACGCAAGAAATGCAATCTGAACAAGTAGAATATACTAAATTAAAGTCAACTTCACAATTATATTATAAAGTTGCTTCTGCTATTTTAATTGCAACTTTTATTTTCATTGGAGTAAAACTATTTAAAGCTCAAGCGGGACAACTTATGTTAATTACCGTCATCTTTTCGAGGTTATGGCCTAGGGTTGCAGGAATTCAAGCTTCAATGGAACAAATAGCAACAAATCTTCCTTCATTTAAAGCTGTAAAAGTTTTTCAAAATGAATGTGACAATGCGAAAGAATTTGAATTGAAATCAGATCTCTTCGTTAAAACTATTCCTCTAGAGAAGGAAATTAAATGCCGTAATGTCTATTTTCGATATAATTCAAATGAAAAGTTACAAGCACTTCAAGATATTAATTTAATTATACCTGCAAATCAGATGACAGCTTTTGTCGGTAAATCAGGTGCTGGAAAAAGTACTTTAATTGATATTTTAATGGGCCTAAATCAACCTGAAAAAGGTGAAGTATTAATAGATGGAGTCCCGTTAATGAAAGAGCATTTACCATCACTTAGAAGTGCTATTAGTTATGTGCCTCAAGATCCATATTTATTTAATACTACTATTAGAGACAACTTAATGTTAGTCAAACCAAGTGCCAGTGACGAACAAATTTGGGAAGCCCTGAAATTTGCCTCAGCTGCTGAATTTGTAAATAGACTTCCCAATAAATTAGATACATTGATTGGTGATCGCGGCATTAGACTTTCAGGTGGAGAAAGACAGAGACTAGTGTTAGCTCGAGCTATTCTTAGAAATCCGTCGATCCTTGTACTTGATGAAGCTACAAGTTCGCTTGATACTGAAAGTGAGGCAAGGATACAAGAAGCAATAGAACGATTAAAAGGAAAAATGACCATCATCGTCATTGCTCATCGTCTATCGACAATACGAAATGCTGATCAAGTTGTTGTTCTAGAGCAGGGTAAAGTAATTCAAAAAGGTGAATTTAATCAACTCGCTTCAGAAAAGAAAAGTATGTTTAGTAATCTATTACGAAATCAATGGGAAGCTAGTCTTTAATAAACACTCATTTAATATGTAGTGTTTTTCTTATTTAATTTAATTCTATTATATGGAGAGGATGGTTTTGAAAAACGCCGGACGTAAATTTTTAATCGTTCTGTTAGTAACCGTTATTCTTGTAGTTATCTTTACATATTGGGATAACAGCCGTATCAAAATTGTAAAACAGGATATTATTATTAATCATCTACCTAAAGAACTTAATGGATATAAAATTCTCCAAATTACAGATTTACACAATAAAGAGTTTGGTGAAAATCAAAGTCGATTGATTAAATCTATTAATTCAATTGATTACGATTCAATTGTCTTTACAGGAGATATGGTTCTTAATAGCGAAATTAAAAACTATAAGCCTTTTTATGATCTATTAGCTGGGATACGAAATAAAGAGAACGCTATCTACATACCCGGAAATGAAGATCCTGAGGCATATTATGTCAATTCAAAAGGTGAATTGGTAAAGAGCAAGTTTGTAAAAGGAATTGAAAAACGAGGAGTCAAATTCTTAGAGTCTGTTTATTCTGTGCAAAAAAACAATTCCTCTATTAACTTTGTCGATTTTGAGATGTCGATTCTAAATCCAACTCAAAGTTATGTACCCACTAATGGAATTTTCTCACCAGAATATACGAGAACAGTACAGTATGCTGATCATCGCGACAAATTGCTAAGAGAGGTTTCTAGTATTAATCATTTAAATAACAATGAGATCTTAATAGCGCTTAATCATTTTCCTGTTGTTGATGCGCGTATTGATACACTATTAAATAATCCAAATTTGAAGTTTAAAGACAGGAAATACGATTTAATTATTGCAGGACATTACCATGGTGGCCAAATTCGATTCCCTCTAATTGGTGCCCTGTTTGTTCCAGAATCATGGTATAAAAGAAGTGGTCTGTTTCCACCACAAAATCGGGTAAAAGGATTTTGGGAATACGAACAGACGAAGCAATATGTCAGTACGGGTTTAGGTAGTAGTGAGGCAATTCCGGGGTTAAAGTTCCGATTATTTAATCCACCAGAAATTAATGTATTGACATTAAAAAGCAGTAAAAAAAATAACAGCAATTAATCCTCATTTACAAGAATACATAAAGCTAGTTTAATATATAAACCAATTTACATAAAAGGAGCAATACTAATGAGCTGGAAAAAAATAATGTTACGCATTGGTTTAGTTGTATTAGGATTAGTGGTAATAGTTGGAGCAACCGGATTCTATATCTACCATCAAGTTGAAAAAACGACAAGTACAATTTACCAACCTATAGAGAAAACAACAAAAAGAAATGCACCATTAGATATGAATGAAAAAAATCCATTCTCAGTTTTACTTCTAGGAGTAGACAAACGACCAGGTGACCAGGGGCGCTCTGATTCCCTAATGGTCATAACCGTAAATCCTACAAAACATACGACGAAAATTATTAGTATTCCACGCGATACTCGTACTGAAATAGTAGGGAAAAATCGTACTGATAAGATTAATCATGCATTTGCATTCGGTGGTATACAGATGAGTATAAACACTGTGGAGAAATTTTTAAACATACCTATTGATTACTATTTAGAGGTCAATATGGAGGGATTTAAGGGCATTGTAGATGCAATTGGTGGAGTTGAGGTTATGAATACACTAGACTTCACAAATGACGGTTATCACTTTAAAAAGGGATTATTGTCTTTAAATGGAGAAAAGGCGTTAAGTTTCTCGCGAATGCGTTACGAGGATCCACAAGGTGATTTTGGACGAGAAGCTAGACAACGCCAAATTATTCAGGAAGTAATTAATAAAGGAACAAAAATTAAAAGTTTAGTGAGTTATAAGGATATATTAAATTCGATTAGTAAAAATCTAGAAACTAATTTAACCTTAGATGAAATGTTTGATATTCAGAAAAGCTACCGCGGTGCCACTGATAGTATTGAACAACAGCAACTAGAAGGAAGTGGGAAAATGATTAAGGGAATCTACTATTATTTAGTACCGGAAGAAAATCGTTTAGCACTTTCAAATGAACTACGCGATCAGTTAGGATTAACACAATAAGCGTGAATTTTTAAGGAGAGAAAAAACCCCGATTTGTAATATAGTTTAACTATATTACGAATCGGGGTTTTTTTGCCTTGATCATTAATCTGCATGAAAAGACTATTCCTCTGATATTTATCCTCTGTGGTTTCTACAAATTTCTACATATTGATATTCGTCGTAAATCTACATGCTACTAAAGACTTGGTACTTAATCCTGGTTTTTCCTTTGAAATATGAAAAAAAATAGAGAATGAACAGTATTTAAGTTTAATCAATTTCGTATTTTATGTGCAAAAAGAACTAATTAATAGAGTGATAGTTAGTACACTTAATGATTTAGATTCTTTAGCTAGTGGATTATATACTCCGCAAAATAGTTTTCTAGCAGACTTTGAAAGTGCAAGTTCACCATTTTCAATTGCTGGTGATTGGGAAAGAATTAATTCAAAAGTTGATGGGAAAACTGACTATTATTTAATTAGCAATAACATTTCTAATAATAGTTCTTCTACTGCTGAGGTAACAATTAATGTACCAGATAACGCATATAATGCATTCTTATCTTTTGATTATTTAGTACTTTCTCAACTAAACAAAGATATCTTAACGATTTCATTAGATGGAAATGTACTAGTTAGTGAATCAGGTACAGATAACCATTGGACAAATAAAAAACTTACTATTCAACCAGGTAAACATGTGTTAAAACTTACATATGCTAAAGATAAATCTGTCAGCTCTAGTAAAGATGCTGGTTATATCGATAACATTTCTCTAAAATATGATTTACGTAAATAAATGATAAGAAGGGTGCTCTTCGTTTGAAGAGCGCCCTTCTTATTTTTGTGGGAAAAAAATCTTCAAATTAAAATGGAAACATTTTAATTCGAAGGGTTTATTTGCCTTGCTTATACTTATTAAACTCAATAAATTTTAATAATTCATCTTTTGGTATACCTGAATTAATTGCTTCTTGAAGGATATCCATCCATTCAGAATCAATAATTTTTGTTGGATCAATATCATCTTTCAGGAGGCTTTCTGCCGTTGTATTGAAGACGCCAGCAATTTTTTCCAGTACTTGAATTGAAGGATTGCTTTGTAGATTTCGTTCAATCGAACTTATGTAAGATTTTGCGATACCAGCACGTTCTGCAAGCTCTGTAAGTGACATTCCATGTTGTAAACGTAGTTTTTTAATTCGTTCTCCAATCATATAAGCTACTCCATATCTTTTTGACTATTACAAAAAGTATATCATAGTAGGGAGTAGTTATCCTAGTTTTGACATGAATCTTTAACGCAATTGTAAAGAAATGATCGCACTTCATCAGGGCTTATGCCTACTTCAATACACTCTAGTAGCAAGTCGATCCAGTTTAATTCGGCAGAATGTTTTTCCAATTGACTGTACATGGATAATAGCCTCCTAAAATTAAGGTATAAAATACCTAGGTAACCCTGCTATCTTATTTCGTTTAATAGTTAAAAAAATACAGTGACTAGTGCTTTTTATCTATATTTACGATTAAGATCAGTGGCTTTGCGTCCCAATCTCTCAATTGGTTTGCCTTTTTCTAGAGAGAGTTCTAGTTGATTTATTACAATTTTTAAAAAATTTATAAAACAATTATATAATGAATCCGATAGCATAGTTTGTAGTAATTTGTAGTTTCAAAAAAAACAATAATATTACTAATATTTCAATTATATTAAATGCTTTAGATAAATCAAGGCGTTTTTTTTATATTTGAAACAATTGGAAAAATTCTAAAAGAAAACATTTCGACATTTGTAAAAAAAATGTCGAAATACCAAAAAAATTGGTAAAATTTAGTAATTTTAGAATAATATTCTAGACTAGTCCAAAATAGAAGAAAACGTTTAAAAATGTATGAGTTCTACTCAAAATGGCATAGTTTTGAAATTTATAAAAACAGGAGGAAAGTAATGTTCGTTTTGGATTTAATTGGAATTTAGGTTGGTAAACTAAAAGAATAAAGTAATCAATAAATAGATTACTTTATTTTTAAAATATTATTTCGAATCTCTTAATCTTTTTAATGCATAACGATAACTAGATCGAACACTAGATTCTTTCATATTTAGGCAATATGCGATTTGTGGAAACTCATGATTGTAGTAGAAACGTCTAATTAGAATTTGCTTCTGTAAGGGAGAAATCCCATCTAGAAAACTTATAAAATTATCTAGTGAAAAAGCTTCGTCACAATATATTACATCTTCATGGTTTTGTTCTACTACTACGTTTCGTTCATCATATTTAATTGCTATGGATAGCTCGTTTAATAAATAGCCTCTTACTGTTACATAAGCATAACTTGAAAAACTCCCTTTCTCAGTTTGATACTGCTGATAAGCCTTCCATAATGCAATTTGACCAATTTGATAATATTCATCAAAATTTTTATATATATGTAACTTCTTCATAGTTGCTTTTATCATTCGAGAATACTGGTTTAAGCATTCCTCGAATGTACTTGGCTTCAATTTTCCTGAAACAACTTGATAATCTACATGTTCTTCACTACATTTCATGCTTACTGCCTTTCTTAAAGGCATGCCCTTTTTGTGTATTCCGCGGTGAAGTAACTATATAAAAGTTTAAGAAATATTTCATATTTGGAAACATCAATTAAGAATAAAAAAAATAGAGTGAAATGTGAATATTGAACTTAAAACTTTAAATTTGCCAAAAATAATTAATTGAAATCTTATCTATTTTTATATTTTTATAAGAAGTAAAGTTTACTAAAACACTGGAAAAACGGTCATAGAAGTTTCAAAAATAAGGAAAGATAATTTTGATATAATCGATATGTAAAAAATCCTAAAAAAGGAGGCACATATGTCAAAATTAGATTATGTTGTATCGTATGAAACAATGCTGATTGAAGCTGCGGATCGTCCAGAGTATTTAACCAAAATAACAGATAAAAACAAAGGGGTGATCTATTCAAAACGGCCAATGAAAGCAATCTTGAAAGAATCCGCCCTCTACCATAATCAATCTATTAAAGGTCATCTCGAAGTCGTAAAAAGTAAATATCCAACTATGAAAAAGATTCCTCTTATGATTAATCCCACATTATCAATTATTATGATTCCTACATCTTCGCAAAATAACATATCTTGCAAATGGCTAAATTTTATCCAAATAAATAAATATATAAAAGAAAAAAGAAAAACAAAAATACAGTTTAGGAATGGAGAAGAGAGGATAATCCCAATTTCTTATTACATTTTTGATAAACAAATTAGTAAAGCCACAAAGATTATTAGTATGTATTTAAGTCAGAAAGTAGAATATAAGTTAAAATCAGATGAAGAAAAGTTAATGATGATTAAGGAATTAATAGAAGGATATTCTTCTGATGGGTAGGCTAGAGGTAAGTTGTATATGAAAAAGCAGGCCTTAAGATCTCAATTGATCATAAATCCTGCTTTTAAAGTTTGTGAATCTATTTTTAAGTATGCCTTAAATAACTTCTTGCTCAGGTATTCTAATTGTCCATTGTGAGAACGCATTTATTTCTACTAGATCTTTAGGGAAGATAAATGTCCATGGTTTACTCGTATTTGCCTGAATTGTTAATGGAGGTAGTGTGAATAAACCTTTCGCAATTATTTCGCCATTCTCATTTAACATTTCTAGAGGTAGTAATTCTAGACTAACTGCTTGTGTTGATCCATTCCGAACTAAAATATTAACGCCTAAGTTTCCTTCTTCATTATAGCTTGCTCGTAAAGCATGTAAGCTCACTTCATTTATACGTAATTTAGGTAAAGAATTTACAAGATTGCTTAATTCTGTAATTTGTTCTTCTGTAAGTCGGCCTTCCCATGTTGGATCTATATCTAATCGATGGATAGTTTTTGATAAATCAAATGCCAACTCAAATCCTTTTTCAGGCAAGTCCTCTTTTAGTAAATACTCTCGTTCAAATACAAAGCGCCATGGGCGGCTACTGCAAGGAGGCATTTCGCCAAGCTCTTCCAATCTAAATCCTTTTTTAGCTAAGAGTTCTCCTTCTTCACTAATCAATAATAGAATAGCATCTTCTAAACGAACTAACTTTTCTAAACTGTTACGAACGAATGCTGTAACAGTTGCACTTCCGTCATCATTAGTTTCAAGTTCGATTGCAGATAATGATAATTGATTTGGCTTTAAAGGAGAAAGCTCGTTATTTAAAAATTGATAAACATAACGCTTTTCATCTTCAATATTCATTAATGGATGGAATGAAATTTTAGGGAAAATTTCAACCACTTCATTTTCTTCAACTTGAACTGCTTGATCAGTAGATGTTTGTTGCAATAAATCACTCGATGAAACTGTTGAATCTTTACCCTTTTGTAATAAACGCTTAATCGACGATAACATTTTGTTTTTCTACCCCCTGTGGACAAGATAATTCTTGGAATGTTGAAGCAAGACTTGCTGATATTTCTTGTTGGATTGAGTTATAAGTATGTTCAAACAGAGTAAATCCATCAAATTCATATAGTCGAAGTGGATCTTCTTGTTGATACTGTCTTAAGTGTATCCCTTCAATCAATTGTTGTAAATGCTCTAAATGTTCAGTCCAATATAAATCTATAGTACTTAATGCCGTGCTTTTTAAAATACTAATAAGTTTTACTTTTTTCTCTTCCTCCATACCGTTTAATACATCTTTATATACTGAAAAAGCTTCTTTTACGTTATGCCAAATCTCTTGTTCAGTATTAAAATGTTCAATATCTATTCGAAGTGGTGGTATAAGTTGTTCAAGTGCAATTTTTCCTTCAAGTAGATCCCAATCATCAGGTGTACTATCTTTAGGATAGAATTGCATTAATAACTGATTAACAATTTCTTCAGCTTGACCAAGAAAACAATCTAAACTAGTTTCATTTTGTAAAAAATTATTTCTTAATTTATAAATAATACGGCGATGTTCATTTGCAACACCATCTATTTTAAGCTGCCATTCACGAATTGAAGATTGATTTCCTTCACAGAGCTTTTGTGTAGAAGAAACAAAGTCTTGGATCGTAGAATTTAGTACTTTGCCAAATTGGTCAGCTTGTAAATTTTTATATAATTTCTCAAGCTTTTCTGTATTATATTTTACAAATAATTCATCTTCTAATGACAGATAGAATTGAGATGAACCAGTGTCCCCTTGTCTCCCTGCACGCCCTCTTAATTGTAAATCAATGCTCTCACTTTCATGACGTTCGGTTCCAATTACATGAAGACCTCCTAAATCTGATACACCATCAGCTAATATGATATCAGTTCCTCGACCCGCCATATTGGTTGAAATGGTAATCATACCTATTTGACCAGCTTGGGCAATCATCTTTGCCTCTTCTTTAACATTTTTTGCATTAAGGAGCTGAAACTTAATCGATTCTTTTTCTAATAATTCTGCGAGTACTTCAGATTGACGAATGGAGGTTGTTCCAATTAGAATTGGTTGTCCCTTTTCATGTCGTAATTTTACATCAGCCAGAACTGCTCTGAGTTTTTCTTCTGTTTTTTCAAACACAATATCCTCGTGATCTATACGAATTACCGGTTTATTAGTAGGAATTCGAATAACTTCCATGTTATAAACATGTAGGAGTTCCTTTTCTTCCGTTTTTGCAGTTCCAGTCATGCCAGAAAGAATTGGGTACATACGGAAATAATTTTGTATTGTTACAGATGCAACGGTATGATTTTCTTCCGTTGTTTTTAACCCTTCTTTTGCCTCGATTGCTTGATGGAGACCGTTACTTAATGAGCGTCCTTCCAGAATTCGGCCAGTAAATAAGTCAATTAGTCTAATCTCGCCTTCATGAATAATATAATCAACATCGCGTTGTAATATTAAATCGGCTCGCAATGCGTTATGAACATAGTGGAAAAGCGTTGTATGTTCTAGGTCATATAAATTTTCAATCATAAAGGCTTTTTCAATCTTTGCAATACCTTCATCAGTTAAAGTAATTGCTTTAGTTTCTTGATCTAAAAAATAATCTCTACCTTTTATAAACGTACGAATAAAACGTGCACAAAGCGAGTATAAGTGTGATTGTGCGGGTTTTTTTCCTGCAATAATTAGTGGTGTTTTTGCTTCATCTATTAATACTGAGTCAACTTCATCTATAATTGCATAATGATATGGGCGTTGAACTTGTTCAACTAAAGAAGTAACCATATTATCTCGTAAATAATCAAAACCAAATTCTGTTCCGATTCCATAAGTAATATCTGCATTGTATGCAGCTTTTTTAGCCTCCAAAGTTAAATTGGGAATGTTTAAACCTACTGTAAGACCTAAAAATTCATGAATTTGCCCAATTTGTTCCGCGTCGCGTCGAGCCAAATATTCGTTTATCGTAATAATATGTACGCCTTTTCCCTCAAGCGCACGAGTATAGGCAGGTAATGAAGAAACCAATGTTTTTCCTTCCCCAGTTGGCATTTCAGCAATATTTCCATCTAGTAATGCAAGGCCGCCAATTAATTGAACATCATAAGGGCGCATCCCTAAAACACGTTTTGATGCTTCACGTACTAGAGCAAAAGCATCTATTGTAATTTCATGAGTAACAGCTTCGTTATTAGAAATTTTTTGCTTTAATAGAGAAGTAAATTTACGCAAATCTTCATCTAGAAGACCTTCAAAGAATGGCTCCTTTGTATTTATCTCTTGAACAACTTTTTCATACTCCTTTAATTTCCGATTGCCAATAATTTTTTGCAAAGTCTGGATCAAGGATGTTCCCTCCTGAGCTGGTAATCTATCATGTCTCTTCTTTAAATGTATCATAAGTTTTAAGGGACTCAAGGTGTAAATAGTGGGAATTTATAGAAAAGAATGAAAATTATATCATTAATACTAAAGTAAAAATTAGTAGGAATCAAAGTGAAGCGATCGATCTTTAAGTAAAAATAACTAGTTAATTTCAAAAAGTGACAAATTGCTTACTTCCTTTTATATATAATCTTAGTAGTTTCATAGTAATAGTCTATTAAGATAGAGGGGGAGAGCTTAAATTGAAGACAAAGATCGGTATAATCTTTTCTGCTGCAATACTTCTAACAAGTATATTTAGTTCACCATCGTTGAAATATAGAGGCACTAAACATGAGACCAATTTAATAAGTAATAATGAAGTAAAAGCAGCGACAAATCAAAAGAGTAGTGGACCATCAACACTTCAAAAGGTTGAGACAAATCCACAAAAAAAATGGGAGGCACTACAACTGAATCCACTCCCAAGTAGTAAAAACCTATCGTATAGTTTCAGTAATAGTACAAAAGTGTTTACAAAGCCTTTCCCAGAGCAGTATCAAACTATTAATGGAATATTGAGCTTTCGAGGCGGACCTTTCCGAAATAACGGTTCGATGGGAACGACAGTTATTTCAAAGCAAAAGTTAGTGAAGAGCTGGTCTTTTCAAACTTCTTCTTCATCTGGATGGGGCGGGGGCTCAGGATGGACTGGCCAACCTAGTGTAATTGAATGGAAACCACAAGAACAAAAAATTATGAATTTATATTCCCAATTTAAAACAAAGTCAAATTTTAAAGAAGTAGTTTATGGATCCTTAGATGGAAGAGTTTACTTTTTAGACTTAGCAACAGGTAAGAAAACAAGAAATCCAATTAATATTCAAAATCCAATTAAAGGTAGCGTGGCTCTTGATCCACGTGGTTATCCTCTTTTATATGTTGGACAAGGTATACCACAAACCGGAAAAATAGGTATGAGGATTTTTAGTCTAATTGATGGCTCTCAATTAGCATTTATTCCAGGAATTGATTCGTATTCTTTTCGTGGTTGGGGAGCTTTTGATGGCTCTGCGTTATTTAACCGAGAAGATGATGCTATGTTAGTCGGCGGGGAAAATGGACTAGTTTATTTTATCAAACTAAATACTAAATATGATCCAAAGGCTAAAAAGATAAAAATTTCTCCAGTAACTTCAAAATATCGTTATAAACTTAAAAATAATTCTTACCAAGGTATTGAAAATTCAGTAGCGGTATTTAAAAATATTGCATACTTTGCCGATAATGGTGGTGGTATTCAAGCGCTGGATATTATTAAGAAAAGGCCAATTTGGGCAAATAATGCATATGACGATACGGATGCGTCAATTGTCATTGAGAATTCAAATGGTACGCCGTTTTTATACACAGGTTCTGAAATCGATAAACAAGGAACTAAAGGCTATGCACGTATTCAAAAGTTAAATGGGCTTACTGGTAAAGTAATTTGGGAGAAGAAAGTACCGGGTTATTCGTTAAAAGGTAATCATCCTGTTAATGGTGGACTGTTAGCGACTCCAATTGTTGGAACTGGGCCATTAAAAGGGCAGGTTATTTTTAATATTTCAAGGTATAAAACGATGAATGGGGGCTTATTAATTAGTTATGATACTGTTACTGGAAAAGAAAAATGGCATTTAAATTTACCAAACTATGCGTGGTCATCTACAGTAGCGGTTTATACAAAGGATAATAAAGCTTACTTAATTCAAGGTGATTCTGTTGGGAACCTGCACTTAATAAGTGGTAGCGGAAAAATGCTCAATAAGATTAATCTAGGTGCCAATATTGAGGCATCTCCAGTTGTAGTTGGACAACAAGTAATTGTTGGAACTAGAGGAGGTAAATATATTAGCGTCAATATCCAATAAATATAGTGGTGAATGATCCCTAATTCCGTTTGCTGGAACTAGGGATTTCTTGTTTATTTAATATAGTCTTTTCAATTGTGTTAATAACGTATTAAACTTCTATTAAAAGAATTGGATTTTAAGCAAATAGATTAGATAATATGATAAGTGTACTTACTTATAACTGTATTAGGGGAGTGAAAGAATTTGGCTAATAAGGCAGAAAACAAAGTTGAAAGTCGTTCAGAACATAGAAAAGTTAAGAATAGGGAAGATGGTTTAGGTAATAAACGATACTTTTCGTTAATACTCTCGATAGCTGGAGTACTGATAATTGGTGCTACAGCAATTTTTTATGTTTACCCAAAAATAATGAATGAAGGTAGTATTCATCCGGAAAATGCTTCTACAAAGGCAGTAACGAATAAGGATGTAAAAAAAGAAACAAAGAGTGAAAAGCCAACTGAAACAAAAACTAAGGAAGTTGCTAAAGAAACAAATCCTAAGGAAGCGACTTCTAAGGAAACAAAAGTTACCGATGAAGAAAAGCAATCAAAAGATTATGTTTTACCGGAAAGTAATAGTAAAAAACTAACGAATGCAGATCTAATTAAATTAGCTCCAGATGAATTGCGTTTAGCCAGAAATGAAATCTATGCTAGGCATGGTTTAGTATTTAAATCTAGTGACTTGACGATTTATTTCAGCTCGAAGTCTTGGTATAAACCTAATCCAGCATATGGCGGAGAGCTTAATGATGTAGAAAAATATAATTTAAGCTTAATTAAATCCAGAGAATAGTTGAAAAAGGACAGTTACTTCTTCAAAAGCTATTAAAAAAAGCAAAGTTCAGTGATTTATGAACTTTGCTTTTTTACTGACTCTGACACTTGATAAAAAACTACTTGTGTATGTCTTAAAGGTTAATCTCGGTTACTTGACTATCTAACCACTTTAAGATTTTCTTTGCTCCATTTTCCTTAGCTACTTCTTTTACTGTCATTCCATCCACATTCTTTATTGATAAGTCTGCACCTTTTTTAATTAGATACTGGAATGTTTTTACATCATCTACTTCATAAGTTGTATCAAAAATAGGTGTTTCTCCAGAACTGTCCTGCTGGTTAATATCTGCTCCGTATTTTAGTAGTAAGTCAATTGCTTGCTTGTCTCCCATAGAAGCGGCGGCGTGTAAGATTGTCCAATCATCTGCATCTCCTATAGAAGGATTAGCTCCGTTATCAAGTAATAACTTTAACATTTCCAAGTTAAGATGATCATCATCAGTATATGAAGTTACGAGAAGTGGAGATTCGTAGTCATCATTCAATTCATTTACGTCTGCGCCTTCGTCAATTAACTCTTTAACTTGTTCAACATCGTTATCAAGTACTGCTTGCGTTAATGGTGTTTCCGCAGCTAAATAGCCATCAACGAATGATTGTGCTAGTGGAATCGCCTTTTCTACTAATAATCCTGCACCGACTATAATCCCGAATGACAACCCGAATACAATTACAGCCATTCCGTATACGCGTTTTGGTGTTTTAAATTTAATATCGCTTTCTACATTATTAAAATGATGCAAAGCGTTAATACGTTTTGGTAAAGTTGGATGGGACATTAATCGTTCACTTAACCAAATTAAAAGGCCTTGTTCATTGCTACTATTTAATAAATATTCATGCTGATCAATTTGTTGATAATATTTGCGACCAACGGCTAACATTGTAAGTGCTTGAGCCGATGCTTCAAAATCATTTATATAATGACTAGCCATTCGATCACTTGTATACTCACAAGCACGTGAATATGCCGAACCTAAAAAAGGAACCCAATTTGCAGGCAATACTAAAGCCCTTTTTAGAATATGATTTCGTTTAATATGTGCAAGCTCGTGTGCAATCACGAAATCAACTACTTTTGGATTTGATTCAATCTCTTCGAATAAATCTGAATATAATACAATCATATTCCGTCCAAAGAAACGCGTAGCAAAGGCATTTAACAATCCCCCAGATTGGATTACATATACATCTGGTAAGAAATAAAAGCCCATTTCCTTTGAAATTTCTCTTGTTCTGAAATAAACTTCTGGAAATTGTTTTTCAGTAATCTTAACGCCATTTATACGTATGTGGGCAGTGAAAATTAAATGGGCAAAAAGTGGGAAAACGATTAAAATTCCTAAAATAATAAGACCAACAACACTTAAAATAAGTAAAAAATAAATTGGAATACTAATAAGTAAAAGTAATATAAAATAAATCGATTCTTTCCGATTAACTAACGGCTTCAATTTCTCTCCTCCTATATCTCAATTCTTATAGTTTAACAAGTAAATGGAAAGGATGTCATACATATATTTAAGAGAAATGAAACCAATTACTTCCACTAAATAATAAAAAAATTTCTTTTTACCCTTTAAATAAAAAATAGTATGATAGACTATAGTTTACTTTTTTAAGTATTTATTTAGATTCAATTTATATATTAAAAACATGTACTATATAGAATGAAAATTTAAGGGGAAGTTAAAAATAAATGGAAACTCAGTTAAGAGAACAAAATTCCTTGTCAAGAGCGGGTATACGAACAATGCGAAAAAAACGAATACCTAGTTTTAAAAGTAAATGGATGTTTATTTTAATACCAATTATCGCGGTATTAATTATACATTTAACATTAAATTACTTAAATTCGCCTAAAAGATTAGTGAAGATTTTTGATAAAGCTGTGTCAGATAATAATTATAAAGAAGTTACACATATGCTACAAAAAGGTGGTACTGGGGCATCCCTAGATGAAGACTCAGTAATCGCATTTATGGATTACTTAAATAGCTATGATGTTTTAGATAAGTTAGACGATATGATCCAAAATAATAAAGTAATTAATAGTAAGTTAATAGATAGTCGTGGGAATTATGTGCTTTCAATTAAAAAGGGTAGTAAATTTTTAGGGATTTATCAAACGTATTTAATAAGTGCCCAACCATTCGAATTAAAGATTTCTTCGCCAATTGACGACATTGAATTAAAATTAAATAATCATATTACACATTTGAATAAAGACGAATATGAAACAACATACCACAAAATTTTACCTGGAAAGTACACAATGGCTGTTTCATATAAAGGTGTTTATAGTGATGTTAAGGATGCAGTTGATATAGATTTTTCTTCTGCTTCAAAAAATAAGTTATCACAGGAATTAACTTTTAATGTTAGTTATGTCCAAATTTACTCAAACGAACCTGAGGCAGAACTTTTTGTAAATGGAAAAGATACGGGGCAAAAAGTAAGTGAACTAGATCGCTTTGGTCCTTTTTTATTAAATGGTAAAACAGTAGTTCACGCTGAAATTGAAAAGAATGGTGAATTATTTAAAACGGATGATATTCCGGTTACAGGAAAATATGTAGATTTAATGTTTGATACGCCAGTTGAAAATCAGGACGAGACAGATCAGAAAGATGGTTTTTTTGCAGGACTTAAACGTTTTTTTGATAAGTATTTACCAAGTCCTAAGCCTTCTTCTGATTTAGAAGAAAAGCAACTAATCAACGGCTTGTTTAATCAAAATGGCCAAGCATTCTTACAGTCTAAGGAATATCAAGACAAAATTAAGAAAAAGGATACAACGCAAAAACTCACAAGCTTTTCTATGAAAAATTCAAAGCAAGATGATTCGGGTATGATCATTACAACAAATGAGTCGTATGAGATAACTGATAAACATGGTAAAACTAAAATGAAATCATTTGAAATTACTTACCATTTCTCAAGAGAAAATGATGAATTAAAAATGGATCGTATAGTAGAAGTAAAAGAGATAAAGTAAATTGTAAAAAAGAGTCCAATTTAGGTTGGACTCTTTTCAAAGTATTGAAATATAAAAGGGTCAATCGTATATTAGGTGATTCCATTTTGATAATATAAATCTTTTAATCATGATTTTAAATGTTAATATAATTGAGCGGTTATATAGAGCTAACGGAGGGGTGCTCGACTCCTATGGGATAAGCGGGAAGGCTGAGACCCCCGAGGCTAAAGAATCTCGCCCCATGGAAAGCGAGCACCCCGTAGTGGAATTCAACATCACTAAGCTCCCTTTACGAAAATTTGGTAAAGGTTGTTTTTCTACAGCTTGAAAAGAGCACAATTAAGGTTGGGCTCTTTTTTGTGGATTCAGTGTTAGTGGAGTCCGCAATTATTAAGCTAGGATTAAAAGGGCACAATTCTTATTAAATGATGATTATAAGAAATATTTCTTTTTTCACATTTTAATGTCAAATATATGTAGTTTTAGCACATTGCTTTTTTAAATAGGAATATTCGTTATAATGTATTAAAGAGAAATGTTTGGAGGTAATGAAAAAGAATAGAATGTGGAAATTTATTAAAAGACTTCTTTTATTTACACTTCTGATGTCAATTATTGGGTTATTTGCGATCTATCGTTACTATTTCCAAGATGTGTTGAAGTATGAAACACAAGTTTACACGGAATTAAAGACGTCTAATTTAGAAGAATACACACCTTTATTACTAGGACTAATGATGCAAGAAACGAAGGGTAAAGGAAAAGATCCAATGCAGGCTTCAGAATCACTAGGATTAGCAAAGGATAGTATTCAAGATACTTCAAAAAGCATACAACAAGGGGTCTCACACTTTAAAGACGTGTATTCCTATGGTAAAAAACAAGGCGTTGATTTACAAACCATAATACAAAGTTACAATATGGGAATTGCTTATATTGATTTTGTAAAAACTCATGGTGGTAAACATTCAGATCAACTTGCTAAAACTTATTCTCTATCGATGGTGGAGACGAATCCTGAGCTTTATACGTGTAATAATAATAAGAAAAATTTCAGATATCCATATTGTTATGGTGACTTCACATATAGTCAAAAAGTAATGAAGAAAACAAAGTACTTCGAGATTTTAGTCCCACTTAAACATAATATAGTAGGAAAACCATAGTCCATGAAGAAGAGATAAATGTCTTCTTTATGGACTTTTTAACTTTTTTTTTAGAATTATGTCAATTTAATTACAAAATGGTTGTCGTTTCGATAAAATGAAACAATTTTCTTTTTTTACCGATATAATTATTGAAAAAACAATTCAAATTCCGACATTTTATGACTTATACTTAATTTTAGTGTTATTTTTTTATTAATTTCATTTTAAAAAAATTATAGTTTATTAATTTTACTAGTTTAATAGAATTGAATTGTTTTATTCTACGGTTTAAATGTAAAAATGGTAGGAAAGGAAAATATGATACATGAAAAAAATGGGAAGAGTACTTTTGGTATCAACAGGCATATTAGTAGGCACCTCCAGCATTTCCTGTCCTAATATCGGTTTGGAAACATCAAAAGCGAGTGCAGCGATTGTAAATATTAAAACGATGTATCAAACGAGTGCAAATCTAAATTTAAGACTGGGTGCAGGTACAACTTATAAATCACTTGTGATTATTCCAAAAGGAAAAGTAATTACCGCTACTCAAAGAAATGGTAATTGGTACAAAGTGACTTATAGTTCTAAAACTGGTTGGGTAAGTGGTACGTATTTAAAGGAATATTATAAATATACTACTCAAGCGACCGCTTATTATTTTACAAATAAAACTACTAAGCTATATCCAACGCCTGATACTAAAAAAGCTGCAGTATATTCAGTAGTTGTTAATAATGGGTTTTATAGTACTCAAAACATTGTAAATAGCATTGGTCAAACATGGTTCCGCGTTAGTTATAATGGCAAAACCTTGTATGTAAATAGCGCAGATATTACGAAAAGTGCTGTAGCTACATTTGCACAAACAAAATATAAAGCAATTAGAAATACAAGTTTATATCAAACCTATGGTGTATCTTCTAAAGTACTATCAAGTATTCCAACTGGTACGGTCATTTCATCATCAAAACGTGTTGGTAACTGGTATAACGTCACACTTAATGGTAAAACAGGATATGTATATATTAATAATTTTACAAAAGTAAATGAAATAAAATATGAAACAACAAGTACTGCATATTATTTTACGAAAGCAGTCACTAACTTATACGCAACTCCAGATGCGACAAAACCTGTAGTAACTACAGTTAATGGAGATAATGGCTTTGCTTCAACCCAAAAAGCGACAGATCTAGTAGGGAAGATATGGTATCGAATTAATTACAATGGACAAAATCTTTATGTTAAGAGTGAAGATGTAACTGCAAATAGCTTCACAACATTTACTACTACAAAATATAAAGCGCTTAATGCAACATATTTATATGAATCGTTCGGCAATGCATCAAAACAACTTATTCAAA
>Ga0209795_10000864_pt1 | contig 20604 bp, 20 predicted proteins | sample AgamicOrMarz_FD_187166 | JGI IMG/M metagenome (GOLD analysis project Ga0209795, IMG submission 187166) | Agave microbial communities from Guanajuato, Mexico - Or.Ma.rz (SPAdes) (version 2) | ecosystem: Host-associated > Plants > Phyllosphere > Phylloplane/Leaf | place: Guanajuato, Mexico...
TAGTGACAAGGTTGATGCCTTGGCTATGATTTGTCACCGTAATGACGCGCGTCATCGTGGTATTGCATTGGTTGAGAAAATGAAAGATTTGATTCCTCGCCAAATGTACGACGTTGCTATTCAAGCAGCTATCGGTGCACAAATTATTGCTCGTTCTACTGTAAAAGCGATGCGTAAAAACGTATTAGCAAAATGTTATGGTGGTGACGTTTCACGTAAGAAAAAACTACTTTCTAAACAAAAAGAAGGTAAGAAACGTATGAAACAAGTGGGAAGCGTTGAAATTCCACAAGAAGCGTTCTTGGCTGTATTGAAAGTAGAAAGATAAGAAATGAAGGTCGGGGGAAGTAAGACATTACTTTTCCCTACTTTAAGACAAGCAGCTAGGCTGCGAGTGAGGTCGTGTGGATTTTGATTTTAATTTAATTCTTGTTCCAGTTACGCTGATTCTATTTGCAGTGTGGTTGTTAGATAAACTTGTATTCAAACAGCGTGCAAATAAAGGGCGCGGGAACGAAAATTTTGTTATTACATGGGCTTATGACTTTTGGCCAGTTTTAGCTGTAGTACTTGTACTTCGTTCATTCCTTTACGAACCATTCAATATTCCATCAGACTCTATGGTACCTACTTTAGAAACTGGTGATTTTATTCTGGTCAATAAATTTGATTATGGTGTGCGTTTACCTATCGTTAATAAGAAAATTATTGATGTGGGGGAACCAAAGCGTGGCGATGTGATTGTATTCCGTTATCCACCTCAACCTACCATCAGTTATATTAAACGTGTAATCGGTTTACCAGGCGATCATCTTGTTTATGATCATGGACAATTGATTATTAACGGACAAAAAGTACCGAAAGTATTAACACAGTTTAGCCGTGAAAAAGATGTATTAGATACACCAACGTCTATTTATCATAAAGAGACGATTGGTACGCACACTTTTACAATGCGTGAACTTGAAGGCGTAAATGTGGCGCGTCAAGCACCGTTTATCAACTATGTTGAAAATGGTAAATATGCAAACCAAGACGGTTTATATTGGGAAGTGACTGTTCCAAAAGGACATTACTTTGCAATGGGGGATAACCGTGATCAAAGTGCAGATAGTCGTTTCTGGGGCTTTGTTCCTGAAGAAAATTTAACAGGACGAGCATTCTATGTCTGGATGCATAAAGAACCGGGTTTACATCTTCCTAACTTTGGCCGAAATGGAAAAATAGATTAAAAACAACCATTAGGAAAAAAAGAAATGCGTAAGGCACAACAAGGTACTTCGTATTTAGCAATTTTATTTGGGGTGGTTATATTTGCGATTGCAGTAAAAGCTGTACTTGCTGTTTGGCCAGCATATTGGGATGATCGATTGATTAATAATCAAATAGAAGAGCTTTTACAAGAAAGCTCTTCTGATATCACCCCGCAGAAGTTTATGACACAAATGGATCAGCGACTGGAAATGAACAATATTCGTGATCTTCATTTCAAAGAGATTGCGCAAGTGTTTAATGAGTCTGGTCTAAAAGTCCAAAAGAAATATGAGGTAAGAAAACCCTTCTTATCAAATATTGATTTAGTTTTAACATTTGAGAAGAGTTTTGATAAAACATCAGTTCAAACTAAGTGATCCTCGCTTATTGAGTCGAATCGGATATCAATTCAAGCAGCTTGAATTGTTACAGTTAGCTTTGACTCATCGTTCGGTGAGTCATAAATACAATTACGAGCGCTTGGAGTTTTTAGGCGATTCATTACTAGGCATGATTGTTGCCAATTATCTATATCATGCCTATCCAAATGAAAACGAAGGTCGTTTAACGCGTATGCGAGCGACTTTAGTACGTCAGGAAGCTTTAGGTAAGATTGCAACCGATTTGCAACTTAGCCGGTGTTTAATATTAAGTACGGGCGAATTGAAATCTGGTGGTCATCATCGTGAGTCAATATTGGCTGATACGGTAGAAGCCATTATTGGTGCAATTTATATTGATAGTGGTGATCTCAACTTACTTACAGATATTGTGCTAAAATGGTATGTACCCTATTTAGACCATATCGAACCTACGGATCAACTTAAAGACCCGAAATCACGTTTACAAGAGTATCTACAAGCACGTAAAAAACCTCTCCCTGTTTACGAGGTTGTAGATATTCAGGGTGATGCACCTCACCAGCACTTTAAAGTTGAATGTTTGATAGATGGTTTATCAAAGATTCATGGTGAGGGTTCAAGTCGTCGTTTTGCCGAGCAGGCAGCAGCGGCGGAAATTTTAAAGTTATTGGAGCAATAACCTGCATGTCGATGCATTCTGATCAAATCAATCCAGATTCAAATGAGAACCAAGATCCTAATAATCTGATTGATCAATTTTTTAGTTCCAAAGGCGTAACAATTCCTTCGGATTTTAAGAGCGGATTTGTGGCGATTGTGGGACGTCCAAATGTGGGTAAATCTACCCTCATGAACCATTTGTTAGGTCAAAAGCTTTCTATTACTTCGCGTAAACCTCAAACAACACGTCATAAAATTATTGGTATTGATTCGCGTGAAAAAATGCAGGCGGTATATGTAGATACCCCGGGTATGCATAAAAAAGAAGTGCGCGCTATTAATAAAATGATGAACCGTGCAGCTCATTCTGCATTGCGCGACGTCAATTTGGTCTTATTTGTTATTGATGCTTATAAGTGGACACAAAATGACGACTTGGTGCTTGAAAAACTCAAGAATGCTGAAATGCCAGTTATTTTGGTGATTAACAAGGCTGATACTTTTGAAGATAAAAGAGATATTCTTCCTTTGATTCAAGAGCGCGCTAAGCTTATGAATTTTGCCGAGATTGTTCCTGTATCTGCATTACGCGGAGCAAATCTGGAGCACTTGAGCGAAACGATTGAGAAGTATCTTCCTTACCAAGCGCCTTTGTATTCATTTGATCAGATTACTGACCGTTCTGAACGCTTTTTAGCTAGCGAAATTATTCGTGAAAAAATCATGCGTCAGTTAGGTGAAGAATTACCTTATGACTTAACAGTACAAATTGAATCTTTCAAAACGGAAGAAGAGACTGTTAATGAAAAAACTGGTCGTTTAAAACCAGCTTGTACTTATATTGATGCAACGATTTTTGTAGATCGTGCAGGCCAAAAAGCGATTGTGATTGGTGAAAAAGGTGCCAAGCTTAAAACAATCGGTATGGATGCTCGTAAAGACATGGAAAAAATGTTTGAGCAAAAGATCATGCTTACCTTGTGGGTTAAAGTTAAAGGTGGCTGGTCTGATGATGAGCGTGCTTTAAAAAGCTTAGGGTATAGTGATATCTAAAGGATAAGGATGCTGGTATGAAAACAATTACATCATTGGTCGCTATAATTGGATGTACATTGATGTTACAAGGTTGTGTATATAAGCTTGTAACCGTACCAGTAGGTATCGCCTATAAAACTACAAAAGGTGTTGTTAAAGGTACAGCGGCTGTTGTAGGGGCGGTAATTCCTGATGGTGATGATGAGGATGACAAAAAAGAAAAAGAATCTGAGGAATAGTTTCTTTTTATGATGCGCAATGAAGTCCTCCATGGATATATGATTCATCACCGTAAATACCGTGAAAAAAGTCATATTGTGCATCTTTTTACTCAGGAGTATGGGCGAGTCGATGGTATTTTAAGACAGACTCCGCCCCCTCAATATCAGCCTATCCGCTTGCAAGCCACGGGTAAAAGTGAGCTGAAAAACTTTACAAAGCTTGAAATCTTAAATCAGCCTGTTTTCTTTTTTGGTGATGCTTTTTTTGCCGGATTTTATTTAAATGAAGTTGTTCTTAGACTTTGTCCCTTAGAAGAGACAATGCCACAAACGTTTGAGCAATATCAGTTAACGTTACTTCAATTACAAGAATTATCTTCCCACGAAAATCCTGATCTTTTTCTTCGGCAGATTTTGCGCCAGTTCGAGCATATTTTACTTCCTGAACTTGGATACGCGCTTGATTTCTCTGTCGATACCCAACAACAGCCGATTAAGGATCATCAGTTTTACCAATTTCAAGTGACAGAAGGTTTTGCTCCTGTTGTGCAGGTGAGTCGTTCTTCTTTGTCAGGGAAAGCGATTTTGTCTATGTTGGATTATGAGCAAGGGCAGGATTTTTCTCTCGAACAATTACAATTATTAGGTAAACTATACCGTCAAATGATTACATCGCTTTTAGGTGATCGTCCCCTAAAAAGTCGACAATTGTGGATTCAAAACACTCAAACTCAATCGTAATTAGGATTTATTTATGGCTGCATTGCTTGGTGTAAACATAGACCATGTTGCTACTTTGAGACAGGCGCGCGGTACTACTTACCCAGATCCTGTAGAAGCTGCTCTTATTTGTGAACAAGCCGGTGCAGAGGGCATTACTTTGCATTTGCGTGAAGACCGTCGCCATATTCAAGATGATGACGTACGCCGCATGCGTCCATTATTAAAAACACGTATGAATCTTGAGTTGGCTGTTACTGATGAAATGGTCGAGTTTGCGAAAGAAATTCAGCCACAGCATGTTTGTTTTGTTCCTGAAAGACGTCAAGAAGTAACCACTGAAGGTGGTTTAGACGTAGTAGGTAACTTTGAAAAAGTTAAAGCTGCAACTCAGACTCTAGCTGCTATTGGCTGCGACGTATCATTATTTATTGATGCTGATTTAGCTCAAATTGATGCAGCAGTTGCATGTGGTGCACCTACGATTGAGTTACACACGGGTGCATATGCAGATGCGGCAACAGAGCAAGGTCAACAGGCTGAGTTGGCTCGTATTATCAAAGGTGTTGAATATGCAGCTTCAAAAGGTTTGGTTGTAAATGCTGGCCATGGGCTTAACCTTAAAAATATTGCTCCAATTGCTGCAATCTCACAAATTCACGAGTTAAATATTGGGCACTCAATTATTGCAGATAGTGTTTTTGTGGGGCTGGTTCAAGCTGTTAAAGATATGAAAGCAGCAATTCAGGTGGCAGGTTAATTGGTTATGTCGAGTATCAATTACGATGAATTAATGCAACCTGTTTTGGCTTTTTTAGGCTGTCAAACGCCAAAAGCATGGTTAGATGAGGCAATCAATAATCTAGATATTTTGATGCAAGATCATGCTAATTGTGAAAAAAAAGCAGCTAGTACAGCAATGAACTTAATGTTCCGTTATAGCTTCTTCCCTGATTTGCAAGTAAAGCTTGCGCAGCTGGTACGGGAAGAAATGCTTCATTATGAACAAGTGCTTGAGCTTATGGCTAAGCGTGGTCAGAAATGGGATGGCTTAAGTGCAGGGCGCTATGCTGGTGGGTTGCGTAAAGAGATTCGTACTTATGAGCCAGAGGCTTTAATTGATGTACTTGTGGTAGGTGCTTTTGTTGAGGCGCGCTCATGCGAACGCTTTCATGCTCTTGCCCCACGTGTAGATGATGAGTTAGGACGCTATTATCGCTATTTGCTTAAGTCGGAGTCTCGTCATTTTGAAGACTACTTATCACTTGCACTTGATGTTGCAAAAACTGCAAAAATGAAAAATCCTAAAGAGGATATTCAGCAGCGCATTGATCATATTCGTGAGGTTGAAAAGAATCTGATTTTAACGCCTGATGATACTTTCCGTTTTCACAGCGGCGTGCCCGCATAATATTAGAAGTTTTAAATAAAAAGTTTACCGTAAAAGGTAAACTTTTTTATTAGGTGAGCTTTATTTCTCCGGTGGTCGGCATATTCTGCTTTTAGCTTTTTTATGCATATAATTATTTAATAAATATATTTTTTAAAGTAGTAACGAATATTATGTAAATATAAAGATAGTTTTGTTCATAATCGGTTCAACTAAATTAGTCGAATATTTTAAGGATATAAGAATGTTAGCATTAGTTACAGGTGCCTCTGCGGGCTTTGGTTATAGTATTTCAAAAAAACTGATTGAGTCAGGTTACAAAGTTATTGGCTGTGGAAGACGGGAAGAAAAGCTAAAAGAATTACAACAAGAGCTTGGTGAAAAGTTCTATCCTTTAGTATTTGACATGACAGATACTGTAGAAAATATAAATAAGGCACTAGTTGATTTACCAGCCGAATTTCAAATCAGTCAAATTGATTTATTGGTAAATAATGCTGGTCTAGCATTAGGGTTGGAGTCAGCCGATAAATCAGATTTAGATGATTGGTACACTATGATTGATACCAATGTTAAGGGGCTTATTACTGTTACCCGATTAATTTTGCCAAGCATGGTAAAGAAAAAGTCTGGCTTAATTATTAATATGGGATCAATTGCAGGTACATACCCATATCCGGGTGGTAACGTTTACGGTGCAACGAAAGCATTCGTGGAGCAATTTAGTTTAAACCTTCGAGCTGATCTATCAGGTACGGGCATTCGAGTAACTAACATTGAACCAGGGCTTTGTGGGGGTACAGAGTTTTCTTTGGTACGTTTTAAAGGTGACCAAGAGAAAGTGAACAGTCTTTATGATAAAAAGAATCCAATCTTGCCTGAAGATATTGCAAATACGGTAGCTTGGGTTGCTTCACAACCTCCGCACATTAATATTAATCGTATTGAAATGATGCCGACCAGCCAGTCTTTTAATCCTTTAAAAGTGGTTGAAATGGAATAATGATTTAAGAAAGGAATATCTTTTTCAAACTTAGATTAGATCATTAAGCTAACTAAATGGGTTCAAGCATGAAAATTAAATCCTCTATATTGATAGGGGATTTTTTTATAGCTATTAATAAAATTATGGCAAAAAAAAGCCCGCTTTAATGCTGCGGGCTTTTTAGTATTTGGCTCTCCCACCTGGGCTCGAACCAGGGACCTGCGGATTAACAGTCCGTCGCTCTACCGACTGAGCTATGGGAGAATCTGCATGCGATTATAAGGAGATTTTGAGAAGGGTCAAGTCTAAATTGTCATGTTCACTTCATTTTTGTGTTGTATGCTTTTTATTTGATCAGTTGGGTGCTATGTTTAGAAATTACTTGCACTTTAAAAAGTCAATTGATAGATTCAAGACAGAACAAGCGTTTGGAGAAATCCAAACAGTGTGGATTTAAACCAACTTGCCAGCACTAAAATGGCTAAATCGGAGATAAGTATGAAAACGCTTACGATCGCTTCTATTTTTTCTAATTTTGATTTTTATCAACAAAATTATCTTAATGTCTTAACTCAATCAGAATCTTATTACACACTTGTAGAAGATGCATGGATTGATGCTTATCCTTTCAAAAAACAGAATTTATATTTAGGTGATTTACTGCACCTTTGGTTTAGTTCTAAATGGAACGTGCATAATTCACTTAAAATTTTAAAAAGCTCGAAATTATTAAATTCCTCTAAATCCCTATATATTTTTCAATTGGAAGGGGAGTTATTGTTGGGTAAAAATAAAGTGTTAGCTTGGTCTACTGAGCATCAAGAAATTATAGAACTTCAACTTAAAAATATTTGGTCACCTTATGTGATTGCGCAAACTTGTGAACGCCCAAATAATCAAGATTACTCAATAAAAAAGGCAGCGGTTTAAGGCTGCCTTTAATCCTTAGGGACGAATAATCATGCAGGTTGCTGTTGCGTAGGCATACAGTTTACCTTCCTCATCAATAATCTTTCCTTCGGAAATACCTAAATTTTTACTTAAATTAATGACTTTGCCTGTCGCAATTAAAGGATGGTTCTTTGGAATCGGGCGGCACATTTTCACGTTAAGGTCGATTGTGCCATAGCCTACACCCGCAGGTAACATCGTATGTACTGCACAACCAGTCACCGAATCTAGAACTGTGGCAGCAAAACCACCATGTACGCCACCGAGTGGATTTAGATGGTTATGATCTGCTTGGGCTTTGAATGTAACAGATCCTTCTGAAATTTCAGAAGGTTGCATAGGTATGGTTTTACTAATACTCGCTGCTGGAATGTGGCCATCTATCATGGCTTGTAAAAATTCAAGGCCAGTCATTTCCATCGGATTTTTCATTTTTTGAGTCCTTTAATTCTTTAGGTTCTAAAATGGAACTTGATATTAGCCTATTATTAAGTGATCGATATGTCAATTCTATAGTTAAAAAATGAACTGATAAGTTGAATCTTCGAAACTTGTCAATCTAATATGATATTCCTTTATTATAAAAATTGAATTAAATGAGTTGCATAATGAATTAGATAGATAAGAGGTTCTTCTTATACACTATAAAAAAATAGCAGGAGCATATGGATAATGCTTTTAAAAATTGCACTAGCAATGATGGCTTTTGCAGCAAACTCCGTGTTGTGCCGTTTGGCTCTAGCAGGGCATCATATTGACCCAATGAGTTTTAGTCTAGTAAGAGTAGTAAGTGGTGCAGTTGTTTTATTGGGGCTATTTTCATATTCAAACTCACCTCAAGCCAAAGTCCAATGGAGTCTAAAAAACGCATTTTTTCTAGCGATTTATATTTTGGCATTTTCGTGCGCCTATCTTCAAATCGATGCTGGTATCGGTGCTTTACTATTGTTTGGGGTTGTACAGCTGACTATGGTGCTTTACGGTTATTGGCATGGTGAGCAGATTGGCATATACCGTGGTATAGGCTTATGTATTGCTTTAGCTGGAATCATTGTTTTGCTATTACCGGGTGCTCACGCGCCTGATTGGGGATATGCTCTAATTATGGTGATATCTGGTTTGGCATGGGCTGGATATAGTATTGCTGGTCGTAATATGACGCAGCCTGTCGGCAGTACATTGGCAAACTTTACATTAGCTGTGCCAATCGTTTTGTTGGCAAATGTATTGCTTAATCAAGAGCGGGATATTGATTTGCAGGGTTGGGTATTAGCGATTTTGTCTGGTGGTGTGACTTCAAGTGTAGCTTATGTACTCTGGTATGCTATTTTGAAGCATATTGATCGAATGACGGCCAGTACCGTGCAGTTGAGTGTGCCATGTCTGGCAATTGTAGGTGGAAGCTTATTTGTGAATGAAGCTGTAACAGGGCGAGTGATTTTCTCTGGTTTTATGGTTTTGTTTGGAATTTTTCTGGTTATTTATATGGTGCCAAAGAAAAACAAAGCATAGATCAATTAAAAAAGGGTTCCCTAAAGAGAACCCTTTTTATGCATAATGCAGATTATTTCGCAGCTTTTTCAGCTTCAATAGATGCAATCGCAGCATCTACACCTTCAATTGAGTCAGCAGCTTTTTTGATACGTGCTAACGCATCAACAAGTACTTCGTCAGCTGTAGCATATGAAATGCGCATAAAACCGCCTAAACCAAATGCATCACCAGGTACTACTGCTACGCCAGTTTCTTCTAGTAACCATTCAGAGAACTCTGTGCAAGATTTTAAGCCTTTTGCACGAATAAGAGGGCGAATGTTTGCATAGGCATAGAAAGCGCCATCAGCAGGTAAGCAAGAGATACCTTTGATGTCATTTAAGCCGTTTACAACTAAGTCATGACGGCGTTTAAACGCTTCAATCATTGGCTCTAAAACATATTGTGGACCATTCAATGCAGCTTCAGCAGCAACTTGCGAAATAGAAGTTGGGTTAGAAGTTGATTGAGATTGGATTTTTTTCATTGCACCAATGATTTTTGCTGGACCGGCTGCATAGCCAATACGCCAACCAGTCATTGCATATGCTTTAGATACACCATTTAAAACAATCGTGCGGTCATATAAATCTGGAGCAACTGTTGCGATGTTGTAGAACTCATCTTCCCAACGAATTGGTTCATACATATCGTCAGATGCAACAAATACTTGTGGATGACGACGTAAAACTTCAGCTAAAGCTTCTAATTCAGTTTTGCTATAAATCATGCCTGTTGGATTAGATGGGCTGTTTAATACAACTAAACGAGTGTTAGGTGTAATGGCAGCTTCTAATTGTTCAGGAGTGATTTTGAAACGTTGGTCTTCACCACATTTCACAATGACTGGAGTACCTTCAGCAATAATCACCATATCTGGATAGCTTACCCAGAAAGGTGCTGGAATGATAACTTCATCGCCTTTGTTTAATAGAGCAAGTGCCAAGTTAAAGAAGCTTTGCTTACCACCACATGAAACCAAAATCTGATTCGCTTGATAATCAAGATTATTATCACGCTTAAATTTAGCAATAATTGCTTTTTTTAACCCAGGAGTACCATCTACAGCCGTATATTTGGTGAAACCATTATTAATCGCTTCAATTGCAGCATCTTTGATGTGTTGCGGGGTATCAAAGTCTGGTTCGCCAGCACCTAAACCAATCACGTTCTTGCCAGCAGCTTTAAGTTCAGCAGCTTTGTTGGTTACAGCAAGTGTAGGGGACGGTTTGATAGCATTGACACGATCAGAAAGACGTACGTCCACGGCAATATTCCTCTTATGGGATTAAAAAATAAAAAGCATACTATCTTATCGCAAAAATTAAGTAATTTGCGGATGTGGGTATTTTTAGATGTAAAAAAGTTTGATTTAAGAAAGATCTTGTCGCTGTTTTATTCAATTGAAGCTTTTTTGGAAAGAAATGATAAAAATCATTTATAATAAGTCGCAATCGAAATTTCGAGAATGAATCATGACTGAGCAACAGCCAAAACAGAAAAAGGCTTTGGTGAAATTGCCATTCCCAATGCCGAATGAAAGCAATCAAGCCGACGATGCGGTACACAACCAAGTACGTCCTAAACCAGAGCAATACGCAGATAGAACGTGGATGCCTCCACGTGGTACGCGTCGTTCTATGGGAAAACGCTAATTTTGAAAAACAGGCACTATGCCTGTTTTTTTATTGATTGAATAAAATTTCCTGATAATAACTTTTTTTCTTTTGATACATGTGATGGTCTGCTCGCTTTAACATGTCCTCAATTTGTTCATTTGTTTGAGTAGTTGCATGTCCAATTGCAATACTAACTGGATGGCTTGAATAATATTGATTGTCGATATTAAAAAGCTCCTGAATGGTCTGAAGCATAATTTGAACGTTTGCCTCATCTGCCCCCGGCATTAAGATCACGAATTCATCGCCACCTATTCTAGAAGCCGTATAGGGCGTATTTAAAATGGTCTGACTTAAAATATTTCCAACGCGACGCAATAAACCATCCCCAATATCATGACCAAACTGATCATTGGTTTCTTTTAATCCGTTCATATCTAAGAAAATTGAAGAAACAGGGCGAATAATGCTTCGGTTTAAACGGTTAAGTTCTTCTGTAAAAAAAGCGCGGTTATATAGTTTGGTCAGGACATCGTGTTGTCCCAAATATTCAAGATAGTTTTCCGCTTTTTTCCGCGCGGTAATATCTGTAAGTGCAACTTGTACTAGCCCCCAAGTTTCTTCATAACCGGGAAAAACCGTAAATTGAAGCAAGACATTTCTTATTTGGCCATCTAAAGCGTAGTTAATGGCTTCACGTTTATGATGAATATTACCTTGCCATAATTCGATGAGTTGCTCCCGAAAGGTTTCAATCATTTCTTCCGCAAAAATCTTATGTGTATTTCTTAAGAGGGTAGACTTATCAGGAGCCTTAAATAAATCAAGAGTTGCCTGATTAACATCTAAAATTAGAATATCTTCTACACACTGGCGGACAAATTCAGGATGAACATCTAGAAAAGTTCTAAAATCTTCAATTCCCAATAGCCTAAGTTGATCAATTCTATTCTTTATACGGCTGAAATCTTCCACCCAAAGAGAGGTAGGTGAATAGATAAACATGGATTCAGCCAAGCGACGATTTTTTTCTTCTTCACGAAGCGCATTTTGATAAGGTGTAATGTCTTCTGTAGTAATTAGTACACGTTCAAAGGTCGATTCAGAACCGGGTAAAATTGAGCCTCTTAACTGAACATCAATACGTTTGCCCGATAAAGTGTAATTTACAGTCGTACTTGAAAAATGGGTTTTACCATTCCATAGTTCTTCTAATTCATTAATATGTGATTCAAACATCTCTTTTTTAAAAATAAGATTTAAACTCGAATACAGTTCTTCGTGAGTTTTTGCTTCAAAAAGTTCTAATGTTTTTTGATTCACACGAATAATTTTAATTTTATGCGCACATTCAATAATTAAATTTTTATTTTGGCTTAAAAATTCATGGAGGTTTTCAATACCTTGATTTCTCCATAGATCAAATTGTTGTTTAACTTCACTGAAATCCTCAATCCACATTGGAATTGGGCTAAGGTCAAAAATTGAAGAATCTAAAGTTTCCATATGTTTCTTTAAGTATTCAGTTTGCCTTAAAGTATAATGAGAAAAATTAAGATTTGGGAATATAAAGAACTTAAATTTATTAGAATAATTAAAAATAAGAAAATTAAATGTAAGTAAAAATAAAATAATGAGAAAGCAGATATTATCTGCTTAGCTCATAAGTTTATTAGAGAAATTAACGATTAATTGGGTGATCAATATTCTTTTCACCACGCCATAACTTGATAAAGTCTTGCTCGTCAAAATCATAAAGTTCCATGAGTGCAACGACTGCACTCACAAAAATCATAGCGCCCTCAGAGTTTCCATGCAGGTCAAAAATTTTACCGTTGAGCTTACCTAAAATATCGCTAAGCTCATGATCGCGGCCTCGGCCATATCGATCTCGAGGGTAGAGCTCTTCATTTAAAACAATAAGAGCAATCGCTTTTTCAGCAGCTGATAAATCTGTTTTATCTAAGGCTTCTTCAAAAGATTCACTTCCGTGATTAAAGTAAAAAATTACTTCATCATTAATGAAACTTTTTACCATCTTTTGAGTTAATGTTGGAAATTGTGAAACAGCATTATCTTCAACATAAGGTTTAAAAGATTCTGGAAAGATAACGTTGTGATCAATATCTTTAAAAAGTGGCGCAATTTCAGAAACTTTATAACCTGCGATGCCACAACCCAAAGCAGTGACAAAATATTTCATTTTAGGATGATTTTTTGCATATATCTTAAAATCTTCAACATAGTGCTCAATTTGGGAAAGAGGCATTTGTTGAATGTGTTCATTTAAAGTTGGAATTGCAAAGCTTTGACCAGCCCAGCCGCGACCCACACCTTCAACTGCACCGAAGTGTTGACTGGCAACGCGTGCTGCACCGCTACCATGCTGTCCAGCAAGGTTACTACCAAATACAAAAACTGTATCTTCTGGAAGTTCGGTTACAATACTTTCATCATGATATTGATAGGTCATGGTTATGCTTTTTATTTAATGGATAGCTTCATGTTGCAACTGATTATAGTATTGGTCAAGTGTTAAGATGCTTAATCTTTTACATTGAATTTCCAACTCAATTTGCACTTTAAATTAAGATAAAAATCCCCATTAAAAGGGGAGACGTTAAATTCAATTTTTTCATAAAGAGAGATAACTTTGAACGAAAATCAACCTTTTGATTTGGTCACTCATTATCAGCCAGCAGGTGATCAGCCACAGGCAATTGAAAAGCTGGTCAATGGTATCGAGCATGGTTTTCGTAATCAGTTATTGCTAGGGGTAACTGGCTCAGGTAAGACCTATACCATGGCAAATGTGATCGCTCAAACACAGCGCCCTACAATTGTGATGGCCCATAACAAAACTTTGGCTGCCCAACTTTATGGTGAGTTTAAGTCTTTCTTTCCCAATAATGCGGTTGAATATTTTGTAAGTTATTACGATTACTACCAGCCAGAGGCTTACGTTCCATCTTCGGATACGTTTATCGAAAAAGATGCAGCCATTAATGATCACATTGACCAGATGCGGTTATCTGCAACACGAGCTTTATTAGAACGCCGTGATGCAATTATTGTCGCGTCGGTGTCTGCAATTTATGGTTTGGGTGATCCAAATGCTTATATGCAAATGTTGCTGCATGTGGTCGAGGGTGACCGAGTAAGCCGTGATGAAATCATCCGCCGTTTGGTTGAAATGCAATATACGCGTAATGAACTTGAATTCTTACGTGGTACATATCGAATTCGCGGTGAAATTATTGATATTTTCCCAGCAGAATCTGATCAACATGCCATTCGCATTGAACTATTTGATGATGAGGTCGACTCCATCCGTTGGTTTGACCCGCTAACAGGTAAAATGGTTCGTAAAGTTTCTCGGGTAACGATCTATCCAAAAAGTCACTATGTCACGCCAAAAGATCATCTAACACGTGCCATCGATACAATTAAGGATGAATTACAAGATCAACTTAAATTCTTCCGTGAACATGACAAATTGCTCGAAGCACAGCGTATTGAGCAACGGACACGTTACGATCTGGAAATGATGCAACAGTTGGGTTATACCAATGGTATCGAAAACTACTCACGTCATTTGTCTGGACGACCATCTGGTGAAGCTCCGCCGACTTTATTTGATTATATTCCAGAAGATGCTTTGCTGATTATTGATGAATCACACGTTACGGTTCCACAAATTGGAGCGATGTATAAAGGTGACCGGTCACGTAAAGAAAACTTAGTAAACTATGGCTTCCGTTTACCAAGTGCGCTTGATAACCGTCCAATGAAGTTTGAAGAGTGGGAACGTATTGTACCGACTACCATTTTTGTAAGTGCAACACCTGCTAAATATGAGTTAGAAAAGTCAGACCAAATCGTTGAACAGGTGGTACGTCCAACAGGTCTCATCGACCCTGAAATTGAGATTCGTCCTGTCTTAACCCAAGTGGATGATGTTCTTTCTGAAATTAATATTCGTAAGAGTTTGAATGAAAGGGTATTAATTACGACTTTAACGAAGCGTATGGCAGAAGACCTGACTTCATATTTAAAAGAATATGGCGTTAAGGTGGCTTATCTCCACTCAGATATTGATACCGTTGAACGTGTCAAAATTATTCATGAATTACGTACAGGCGTATTCGATGTTTTAGTCGGTATTAACCTGCTACGTGAAGGTCTGGATATGCCTGAAGTTTCTTTGGTGGCTATTTTAGATGCAGATAAAGAGGGCTTTTTACGCTCGGAACGTTCACTCATTCAAACAATTGGTCGTGCTGCGCGTAATGTAAAAGGTAAAGCAATTTTATATGCTGACCGAATTACGGACTCTATGCAAAAAGCTATAGATGAAACTGATCGCCGTAGAGCCAAGCAAATTGAATTTAATGAGTTGCATGGTATTACGCCACGTAGTGCAGTTCGTCAGGCTGTCAAAGAAATTGACTCGGGTGAAGTACTTTCAGATGACGAGATTGATGAAAAAGTACTTGAACAAGCACAAGCATTGAGTGCCGATGAAAGACATATTCTTTCAGACCCTAAATTGTTTAGTAAACATATTACTAAGCTTGAAAAAGATATGTTAAAGGCCTCCAAAGATTTACAGTTTGAGCAAGCAGCGCGGATACGTGATGAAATTCTTCGATTAAAAGCGCAGATGTTGCAATAAATGAATACATAACGCTACATAATGTGTTTAAAAAACAAGCTACTGTAGATATTTGAGTTCTTTTGTATTCACAACTAATCGTTGAGGGCAACAATGGCATTTCGAAATAATGTTCCGCAAGCCAGTTGGCGTTTGGCTAAAATTGCGTTAGGCGGTGTCGTTTTGGCTGGTTTAGCTGTTGGAACCTATGTCTATGCTCAGCCGAAACCCTTGCAAACTGTTTATAAAGTTGAACTGGACCGATATTTAGGTGTTTGGTATGAAGTCGCTCGTAAGCCTGCATTTTTCCAAAAAAAATGCGCTTATAACGTATCTGCAACTTACACCTTAAATGAAAATGGAAATGTGGTTGTAGATAATCGTTGCTATGACAATAGAAAACAATTACAGCAATCTATTGGTGAAGCCTTCGTGGTTAACCCGCCATATAACAGCAAATTGAAGGTGAGTTTCTTACCGGAAGCTGTGCGATGGATTCCAGTTATTCGCGGAGATTACTGGATTTTAAAAATAGATGAAGACTATCAAACTGTTTTAGTCGGAGAACCTTCTCGTAAATATCTTTGGGTATTATCAAGAACTCCTCATCCTGAACAAGAAGTGGTGGATGAATATCTAAATTATGCAAAAACATTGGGTTTTGATATTCGCGATATTATCCGTACAGAACATAAAGAATAAATGTAAATGTCTGATTAAGAAAAAACCATGTTTTCACATGGTTTTTTCTTTTTTATAGTGGATAAATCAAGTATTGTGGTGAGCTGTTTTTACTAAAGTCTAAGAGGGTGGTGATGTTTAAGGGCGTGAGCTTGTCTGTCATGGCATCTGTCACTTTTGGTGTACTTTATTTTTATACTCAATTGTTAGGCCAGCTTGATAGTGAACAAACTTTCGGATGGCGGATTATTGCAACAATCCCATTTCTAACTTTGTTTATGTGGTGGAGTGGCGATTTAGCGTATATCAAAAATATCTACCAGCGTATTTTGGCTAAGCCATCTTTATTATTATTGTTAATCACAACCTCCGTTTTAACTTCAGTCCAACTTTGGCTGTTTTTATGGGGGCCTATGCATGGGCGAGGCCTGCAAGTATCTTTAGGATATTTTCTGTTGCCGCTTGTTTTAGTATTGGCGGGAAGTGTGCTATATGGCGAAAAAATATCAAAATTTCAATGGGTCGCAATTATTCTTGCTGTCATTGGCGTGGGCCATGAAATCTGGCGTTTAGGAAGTATTGCTTGGGAAACTGCATTGGTGGCGGTTGGCTATTCTGCCTACTTTTTATTACGTAAAAAAATTAAAACAGACAATTTAGGCGGCTTTTGGTGGGACTTAGTTATTATTTTGCCGATTGCGATTTATTTAACCCATACAGGTTTACTCCCTTATAGCAAATTTATAGATCAACCGAGTCTTGCTTTGATCATTATTGGGCTTGGAATTTTAAGTGCTATTGGTTTGGGAAGTTATATTCTGGCAAGTCGCTTTTTACCCTTAGTTGTGTTTGGACTTTTAGGGTATTTGGAACCAGTTTTGCTTGCTTTAGCTTCTCTAGTTTTAGGGGAGAGTATTGGCCAAGAAGAATGGTTTACTTATATTCCGATCTGGTGTGCAGTATTTGTACTCGTTTTAGAAGGCGCAGTTCACCTTTATCAACAACGTCAAAAAGGTAAAAATTTGCAGCTAAATGTCGCAAAATATCAAAAAAGATTAAAAAATGATGCTCACGATTAGAGCATCAGAATCTAAAAAGTAAGAAAAAGCAAAAATTTAGCTGCTTTAAACAATAAGATAATAAAAAATAATTATAGGTATTTTATGAATTTATGATGAATTTTAGGAAAATCTAGCTACTAACGTCAGCTTTTGATTCATTCTTGTCGATAATTCCATTACAATTACGGGGTTTAAAAAATCACGCCTAGATATAATTAATTAGAGGACGTATCTGTGAGCAAAGACACTATCATCGCCCTGCATGCTGAACACCAAGGCCGTTGGAAAAACCGTGAAGAAATCGCGGAACGTATGATTGCCGTAATCGGTCAATTATACCGTGAAAAAAATATTGTCGTATCTGTTTACGGTCGCTCTTTAATTAACCGTTCTGTTATTCAAATTTTGAAAACTCACCGTCGTACACGTGTTGTAGATGTTGAGCTTTCTGTTGTAAATACTTTTCCAATTTTAGAAGCTTTAGCAAAAGTTGAAAACATTGGTTCTGCAGAAGTTGATATCGGTAAACTTGCAGTTGAATATAAAGAAAAAGGCGGTGATGTTGACGCTTTTGTTGCTCAAGCAGTTGAGTCAATTAAAGGTAGTGCAACTTCTGAACAACCTAAAGATGTAGTTCTTTACGGTTTTGGTCGTATTGGCCGTATCTTGGCTCGTTTAATCATTAGCCAATCAGGTTTAGGTCGTGGCTTAAGCCTTAAAGCAATTGTTGTGCGTAAATCTTCTGATGGCGATTTAGCAAAACGTGCTTCTTTACTTCGTCGTGACTCTATTCACGGTACTTTCGCTGGTACAATTTCTGTTGATGAAGAAAACGAAGCAATCATTGCTAACGGTAACTTCATTAAAGTGATTTATGCGTCTAGCCCAAGTGAAGTTGACTATACTGAATACGGTATTGAAAACGCACTTTTAATCGACAACACTGGTAAATGGCGTGATGCTGAAGGTCTAAGCCAACACTTGAAATGCCCAGGCGTTGCACGTGTTGTATTGACTGCACCAAGTAAAGGCGAAATGAAAAACGTTGTATTTGGCGTAAACAACTCAGATATCTTAGATGAAGATAAAATTATCTCTGCTGCAAGCTGTACAACCAATGCAATTACTCCAATTCTTAAAGTGTTGGATGACAAATATAAAGTTCTTAACGGTCATGTTGAAACTGTTCACTCATTTACAAATGACCAGAACTTAATCGATAACTACCATAAAGCAGATCGTCGTGGCCGTGCTGCTACTTTGAACATGGTAATTACAGAGACTGGTGCAGCTAAAGCAGTTGCTAAAGCATTACCTGCATTGAAAGGTAAATTAACTGGTAACTCTGTACGTGTTCCTACACCAAACGTATCTCTTGCAATCTTGAACTTAACGCTTGATAAAGAAGTTGATCGTGAAGAAGTGAACGAATACATTCGTCAAATTTCGATTAATTCTAACCTTCAAGGTCAAATTGGTTATACCAACTCGACTGAAGTTGTATCGAGTGACTTTATCGGTTCTCGTACAGCAGGTGTATACGATGCTCAAGCAACGATTACTTCTGGTAACCGTTTAACTGCTTACGTTTGGTACGATAACGAAGTTGGTTATAGCTGTCAGGTATTACGTATTGCTGAACAAATGTGCGGCGTAAGCTACAAAAAAATCCCAGCAGAATTGAATGCTTAAGATCATTTAACGATCTATAAAATATTTTCACAAAAAGACCCAGTTTAGACTGGGTTTTTTTACAACCGTACAAAATATATGCTGACTATTTTTTGTAAATAAATGAGAATACAAATTAAGGAAAAAAAGAAAATAGTAAGGGATAGGAATTGTCGCAGTTTAAACGTTTGTTGGTCGTTTTTGTATTCATCATTATTGCCAATTTATGTGGTGTACTCATTGCAATATGGGTATTTAAGCACTTTAATATTTATATTCCATTGAAAAATCAGGCAGTTGCTATTGATTTACAAGAGCCTCTACAGGTTAAGGTTAAAGTACAAGATGCTTTAAATGTGGATATAAAGGGGCGCGTAAATGCCAGTATTCCAATTGATGAGAAACTGAATATTCCTTTAACACAAACATTAACTCCGCGTGTTTACTTCGATAATATGGTGCCGATTAGCACAACCATCCCGGTCAAAGAAACATTAAAAGTTGAACAAAATCTACCAATTGATACTAAGGTTCAGGTGCGAGTTTTAGGCCGTGATATTACGTTGCCATTAAAAGGAACGATTCCATTAAAACTTGATGTGCCAATTGATATTAATGTCCCGCTTGAGCAAAAGGTTCATTTAAAATTTGATGCCCCAGTACGCACGGTATTAAAAGAAAATCTACATATTCCTTTAAAAGCAAGATTAGACACGAATATCCCAATCGAAGGGAATTTAAATGTACCTGTTAAAACTGCATTAAATGCTTCGGTTGATGTGAAAAATACTTTGCCTGTTAAGATTGCAAATGGTGAGTTAAAGATTCCTCTGTCCACTATGCGATTAAATCGGGTAGTGGGTTCAGAAACTTCGCAGACAACAACTGATCAATAGGGTGAATAGTAATGTTTCGTTCACTCAAGAGTATGTTGATCAGTTTTTTCTTAATGATGATCCTTGCTGCTGTTATGTTTTGGGTATATCTCAATATTCAAGCTAATTTAGTTGTTTCGGCTCATAATGCCGATATTAGTTTGCCTGACTCTTTAGAAACAAAGATTCAAGTTGGCAATACTTTACAGGTTCAATCTATTGGTAAACTTGATACCACATTAGATATAGACCGCCAACTAACTTTACCTTTAAAAGGGAAATATCTGGCAGATTTAAGTTTTGCTGTAGAGACACCAATTACAGTGAGTGTTGACTATTCAACAACTTTAAAAATTGATCAGGTTATGCCTCTTGAAACTACGACAGACCTCGTCTACCAAAGTAAATTTTTACCCAAATTTCCACTTAAACTAGATATTCCCATCAAGTTAGATGTTCCTTTTAATTTAAAACGTAGTTATACCATTCCAGTTAAAATTGTTTTTGATGGTCCTGTTTATTTTGAATTTGATGAACCAGTAAATTTATCGGTTAAACATCGGTTTAACCCAAGTCTACAAGTGAATGACCCTATGGAAATGGGGAATGTCTCTTCATTTAACGCCATCATGTATAATTCGGTTCCAAAAACAAAAGCAAATCTTGATATGCAAATGACCTTACCTTTACGTAATGTCCATCCTTAAAAATTAAATAGTTATTCTGCATTTTATGTTGGGTAAAGCCTGTATTTGTAAATCTAAAATGCTTTTGGTGACTTAAAGATAAAAACAGACCGTTATAAATGGGAATTGTCCCATTTTCTATTCGAGAATTTTATGAAAATATGGCAGAATAGGCGGTTTTAGAGTTTTTAGAGGATTGGCAGATGCGCTTTGTTGATGAAGCAGTCATTACCGTAGAGGCTGGCG
>Ga0209795_10000865_pt1 | contig 20598 bp, 20 predicted proteins | sample AgamicOrMarz_FD_187166 | JGI IMG/M metagenome (GOLD analysis project Ga0209795, IMG submission 187166) | Agave microbial communities from Guanajuato, Mexico - Or.Ma.rz (SPAdes) (version 2) | ecosystem: Host-associated > Plants > Phyllosphere > Phylloplane/Leaf | place: Guanajuato, Mexico...
AAAGCTATTCGTTATGAAGATGATCACTATATTTTTTAGTGTTAAGGCCTTACACTATAGCCAGTTTTTTACCCATATTATGATTGATTATGATCGACCCTAAGTTACTCAGAAATAATATTGAAGCCGTTAATGCGGCTTTGGCAAAACGTGGTGTTCAATTAGATGTTCAAGAATGGGCTTCTTTAGAAACTCGCCGTAAAGACTTGCAATCGAAAACTGAAAAATTGCAGGCAGAACGTAATGCCGGTGCAAAACAAGTGGGTCAGATTAAAAAATCCGGTGGCGACGCTTCTGAAATCATGGCGCGTATGCAAGCCATTGGTGATGAAATCAAAGCTGCTGAAGTTGCTTTATCAGAGCTACAAAACGAGATTGAACAAAAAGCACTGAGTATTCCTAACTTACCAGATGAATCTGTTCCTGCTGGTAAGGATGAAGATGATAACGTTGAAATCTCAAAATGGGGCACGCCTCGTCAGTTTGATTTTGAAATCAAAGATCATACTGATTTAGGTGAGTGGATGGGCGGTTTAGAGTTTGAAACTGCGACTAAATTGACTGGCTCACGTTTTAGCGTATTGAAAGGCCCTTTAGCACGCTTACAACGTGCATTAACACAATTCATGCTCGATACCCATACTTTAAAAAATGGCTATACAGAAGCTTATGTGCCTTATTTGGTAAATGCTGATTCATTGCGCGGTACTGGTCAATTACCAAAATTTGAAGAAGATTTATTCAAACTTCAAGGCGAAAAAGAATATTACCTCATCCCTACAGCAGAAGTTCCTGTTACTAACTTTGTTCGTGATGAGATTATTGATGCCGAACGTTTACCTTTAAAATATGCAGCTCACACACCATGTTTCCGTAGTGAAGCAGGCTCTTATGGTCGCGATACACGTGGTTTAATTCGTCAGCATCAGTTTGATAAAGTTGAGATGGTGCAAATCGTTAAACCTGAAACTTCTATGCAGGCACTTGAAGAACTTACTGCTCATGCTGAGGGCATTTTGCAGGCACTTGGCTTGCCATATCGCAAAATTTTGCTCTGTGGTGGGGATATGGGCTTTGGTGCGACTAAAACTTACGATTTAGAAGTCTGGGTTCCAAGCCAAAATACTTATCGTGAAATCTCAAGCTGCTCTAATATGGGTGATTTTCAGGCACGCCGCATGAAAGCACGCTACAGAATGGATCAAAAGAAGACCGAATTGGTGCATACTTTAAATGGTTCAGGTCTTGCAGTTGGTCGTACTTTGCTTGCTGTAATGGAAAATTACCAACGTGAAGATGGTTCTATCGAGATTCCAGAAGTATTACGCCCATATATGGGTGGTGTAACGTTTATTGACTAAGCTTTGCATCTAAATTGTGCACGGTTTTTGCTTAACCTAAATCAGATGATTCATGTAGAGGTTTAAGGTGGATATTTTTCCAATCTCTTTAAAGTTGCAAAAGCAACGTTGTCTGATTGTGGGTGGTGGGCATATTGCGCTACGTAAAGCAAACCTTCTAGCCAAAGCAGGAGCGGTAATTGATATTATTGCTCCTGCAATTGAAGAGCAGCTTTTACAGTTGGTCAAAACGACTGGTGGAGAGTATTTTGCCGAGTCTTTTGCCGAAAAAGTATTAAATATCTCTTATCGATTAGTCATTGCGGCAACTAATGATGCGCAGGTGAACAAAGCTGTTTTTGAGCAATGTGAAGCGCGTAATTTACTGGTAAATAGTGTCGATGATATTCCGCATTGCCGTTTTATGGTTCCAGCCATTATTGACCGTTCTCCATTGATCATTTCTGTTGCCTCAAATGGTGCATCACCAGTTTTATCGAGACAACTTCGTACTCAAATAGAAACAATCGTTCCACATGGCATGGGTAAACTTGCCGAGTTTTCTGGTCAATGGCGTAAGCAAGTAAAAGAAAAGATTAGTAACCCTGATGAGCGTCGAATCTTTTGGGAAAACCTCTATGCTAGCCCATTAAAAGAACAAGTTTTTAATGACAATTTAGAAGTTGCAAATGATTTGATTCAGCAAGCCTTAACAGAATGGACTGCACCTAAAGGTGAAGTTTATTTGGTAGGGGCTGGGCCCGGCGATCCAGAGTTGCTGACACTAAAAGCATTACGTCTTATGCAACAAGCAGATGTCGTGATTTATGATCGTCTTGTTTCTGCACCCATTTTAGAACTTTGCCGCCGTGATGCGACTAAAATTTATGTGGGTAAAGCTCGTTCAAATCACTCTGTTCCCCAAGATGGCATCAATGCTTTACTGGTTGAATATGCTCAAAAAGGAAAGCGTGTTTGTCGTCTAAAAGGTGGTGATCCGTTTATCTTTGGGCGTGGTGGTGAAGAAATTCAAGAGCTGGTTGAAGCGAATGTCACTTTCCAAGTTGTACCGGGTATAACTGCAGCATCAGGCTGTTCAGCTTATGCAGGTATTCCCTTAACACATCGTGATTATGCGCAAAGTGTTCGTTTCTTGACTGGGCATTTAAAGGAAGGTTCACCTGAACTTCCTTGGAATGAGCTGGTTTATGAAAATCAAACTTTAGTTTTATATATGGGATTAGTTGGCTTGGAGCGTATTTGTGAGCAACTTATTGCTCATGGGCAGCGTGCCAATATGCCGGTGGCTTTAATCTCTAAAGGAACCACACCAGAACAGAAAGTTGTTGTTGGAACATTAGCTGATATCGCAACTAAAGTATCTGAACATCATATTGTGGCGCCAACTTTAACTATTATTGGTGAAGTGGTAAGTTTACGTGAACAGTTAAAATGGCAATAAGCTCATTTGAGTTTATTGCTGGTTATTTAAGTCGAGAAAATTTGTGATTCATGTTGTCCTATACGAGCCTGAAATTCCTGCCAATACAGGCAATATCATTCGTTTATGTGCTAATACGGGCGCACAGTTGCATTTAGTCAAACCTCTAGGTTTTGAATTAGATGATAAAAAGCTCAAACGAGCAGGCCTTGATTATCATGAATGGGCACGTATGCAGATTTGGGACAACATAGAGCTTTGCCTTGCAGATTTAAAAGCTAAAGGCGTCGAGCATGTTTTTCCCCTCACAACTAAAGGTTCTGCAACTCCACATACGGTTGATTTGAACCGGCCTGTGGCTTTACTGATGGGGCCAGAAACACGTGGTTTGCCTGAGCATGTTCGCTTAATGTTTCCACAAGAACAGTGGATTCGTTTGCCGATGGCTGAAAACTCAAGAAGTTTAAATTTATCTAATGCAACCGCCGTAATTGTTTATGAAGCATGGCGTCAGCAGGGTTTTAAAAACTTAGGATAAGCTATCGGATTTTGAATAAGAATAAGGCCACAATTGTGGCCTTATTTGCTTTAGATGTCTTATTTAGGGAAAACTACACCACTTGCCAAATCATAATTCGTTGGTGAGTTTGTATAGACTGATCCGAGTCGGACCGCAAAGAACCAGCCTAATTTACCTTGGTCTTGAATTCGATTTTCAACAAGATATGGCTCATCTGTTTCGGATGCAGCATCTTCAATAAATACTTTATATTCAATAGGTCCTGTATTTTCGCTATCACGTTCAAATAGATAACCATCAATATTAAAGAAGCCGAGATTATTGTTCGCATCAACCAGTCTATAACCTTCAGCTGCTTGCTCTTTAAGGAGTTTCTCAAGTTTTATTGCATCTTCCTTGTTAAACGGAATATGTTTTGGAACTTCAAAATAACGATACGCATAGGTTCCGTTATGTGTACTGCTATTTACACATGTAGGTACATAGAAGGTTCCATTCGTTGTGCCATTATTGGTGAACTCTGAGTTAGCGTAAATTAGCTTACAACCTTGTGCACCAAGTTCATTGAAGGCATTTAAAATTGTTGTGCGAGAGGTGTTGGTTAAGAATCGATTTGAGTAAGTATAAGTTGCTGGTTTCTTATCATTTTTCACAAATAAATATTTATCTGTATTTGAAGTTACCTCTCCAAATGAAAGTTTATATATATAGCCTAAGCTACCTTGTTTATTTAACTCATTCACCCATAGTAAATAGCGGTTTGCTACTGAGTTAGTTTTAACATCAACTGTTTTATAGGTGTATGTGTCAGTGGATTTATTATTTTTGACATATAAATTTTTATACAGAGCAAAGCTACTATCAGGATTATCCAAACTTACAGATGGTGTGAGAAGGGCATAGCCTTGGCGTCCTTGATCGTTAAGTTGAGTTAATAGATCTGCCCAAGATTCTTTATTGTCCGCTAGTCTATAACTTGCTGTTGCCAATACTTGTGTCGGCTTTTGCATGCTTGCTGATGGTGTTGTTTTTGTGAAGCAAGTAGTTGTTAAATCAAAGTTTGCTTGCTGCAAATAATTATGTATCGCATTTGGTTCATCCGTAGGGACTAAGCAGAATTGGTTTGCATTTTTAAACCCTAGAATAGCTGGCTGTTTCTGAGTTAGCTTTCCTGCTACTACAAGCTGCCAATCTACTTTGTTATAGCTTGAGGTTTGTATTGTCTGAGGTGCTCCAATATTTGAAACCAGACTAAAATCTTCAGCTTGGCGGTAACTTGCAACGATGTTACCTGTGCAGTTTGATTCATTCTCATAACGTATTGTTTCACTAGCAAATCGAACGCTGTTATCAGAAACCTTAATGACGTTCATTTTTAGAGCAGAGCCGTTAATACAACCTCCTTTGCCCGCTAACCAACTTCCAACAAAGCGATCCGCTACACTTGTTGGTGTTGGTGTTGGTGTTGGTGTTGGTGTTGGTGTTGGTGTTGGTGTTGGTGTCGGTGTCGGTGTCGGTGTCGGTGTCGGTGTCGAATCATTATCGTCAGATCCACACCCACTTAAAGCTATAAAAATCAAAGCAATGCTGCTTCCTTTTACTATGTTATTCATCACATGAACCCTTTTTTTATTAAAAATGTGAAAATTTAACATTTTTAAAATAGATCAATTATAATGCAGTTGTAAAGATCAAATTTGAAAAAAGGTTCAACATGGCAGCTTATAATCAAATTGAAATATTCGAACAAAGCCAAAAATGGTTTGACCAGTTGCCACTAGAATGGAAAAACTGGCTTGAAGAAAATTTAGAAAAAGGGTGTGGAATTGAACAATTAGTCGATGTATTAAAAGCAAATGGATTTGAGCCAAGATTTGAAATGAATGATTTGAAATTTCAGACTTTATCAGATCATGATCAAGAGTGGATAATTGAACAAGTTTTAAATAAGGTCACGTCTGCGGAAATTATAAAAATATTAATAGAGCAGGGGCATAATGATTTAAAAGTAAAAGAATATTTAAATAATTTAGAAAATAATCAGTTATATAAAATTTTGAAGAAAAAGCATCATCAACTTAAAAAACGTGAATGGTTAATAGAAACTGTAGATCAATTGGCACAGCTAAACTCTGGCTATTGTGAAGAAATTCCTTCAATTACTGCTCCACAGTTCTCTAGCTTTATAAAAGATTACTATAGTCAACATCGTCCTGTAATTTTAAAAGAAGGAATCGAACATTGGCCAGCTTTGCACAAATGGTCTCCGCAATATTTTGCTGCTAAATTTGGCCATCATTCGGTTGAAGTTCAGATGAATAGAAATTTAGATGAACAGTTTGAAAGACATTCTCCATCACTAAAACAGAAAATGAAGATGTCAGAATTTGTATCAAAAGTTATGTCAGTTGATGCCAGTAATGATTTTTATATGACTGCAAATAATGCGACCAACAGCCATCAGATGCTTCAAGAACTATTTTTAGATATAGGTGATTTTGCAGAAGGTTATTGTGACTTGGCTTTAAAAGATGAGCGTAGTTTTTTATGGTTTGGACCTAAAGGAACATTTACGCCATTACATCATGATTTAACGAATAATATGTTGGTTCAAATTTATGGACGCAAAAAAGTAACTTTAATTCCTGCCTTACAAGTTCCTCATCTATATAACGATCATTGGGTGTTTAGTGAATTAAGTAATGCAAATAAAATTGATTTTGAAAAATATCCGTTGGCAAGATCAATCACTCCAGTGGAATGTATTTTGAATGCTGGGGAAGCTTTGTTTATCCCAATTGGTTGGTGGCATAGTGTAGAAAGTTTAGATGTCTCAATCAGTATTTCTTTTACCCATTTTAATGCGCCAAATCATTATGTTGATCGGTTTCCAAAAGAGGTCTAAGAATGAAAATTGCATCTTAAACCGTTCAGTGTGACAATTGCTCGGCCCATACTGTTTTTCAAATATGAAGGAAAATTGTTACTCTATGACCACACTCCAAACGAATAATGCAGAACTTAATCAGAAGCAGGTATTAATGTTAATGGAATACCTGACGCAATGGTTAATTCGTTCAGGAGTGGGATATAACGACTTTGTGACTGCTTTGAAACCTGTTTTCTATCAACAGGCTTTAACTGAGCTAGAGCGTATAGAACAAAAGCCAACTGATTCAGCGGTCAGTTTACTTTCAGGGTTACATCGCAAAGATGTGAATGCATTTAAAAAGGCGATGCAGGCTGGGCAGCCTTTAACAGAAGCAAAAGTAGCAGAGCCCGTAAGTGTTCCTGCTCGGGTGATTGGCTTGTGGCTTGCAGAGGGATTGGCAGAAAAAATTCCTTTTATTAGCGAAGATCAGATTAGCTTTGAAAGTTTGGTAAAGAAAGTTTCAACTGAAAAACACCCAAGATCTATTTTGAATGAACTTGAGCGTCTGAACATTGTGAAAGAACAAGATGGCCTTGTGGTGTTGCAGCAGCGTAGTTTTATGCCTGATGTTGAGCAATTCGAAGTTCGAAAATTATTAACGAATAACTTAGAGGCACATTTAGCTGCTGGAGTTCATAATTTATTTCAACCAGAAAAAGAACCCTATTTAGAACAAGCAATTTTTGCTGATGAACTAACAGATGAATCGATTACTTTACTCAAAGAAGCAAGTTTACGCTTATGGGAAGATCTATCATTAAAAGTACTCAAGTTAGCCATTGAACGTTGTGCACTCGATGAAGGAAAAGAGGGTGCAACCAAAACTTTCCGTTTCGGAGCTTATCAATATGATGAAAATAACTTATAAAAAACTAATAATATCCATGAGTTTCATTTTGATGGGTGGTCTTTTGACTGCTTGTGGAGAGGATTTATTCGCAGGTGGTGCCAGTTTAGGTGGATCGGGAAATCCGACTAAACCTGGTAAACCAGGTGATTATGAAACACCTGCCGATGGTGAGAAAGGTGACTCAAAAGATAATGAAATCTGGTTACCTGCGCCTGTTGAAGATGACTGTAATGGCTTGCATCGTAAATTACAGTTCCTGAATAATGTAACGCGTGAACCCATCGAAAAAGAAACAGTTTTTAAATATGCACAGCAGTTAACTATAAACGGTACTCTGGCTTTGCAGATTACTCAAACCAATAAGGGATTAGAGAAAATACAAGAACGACAACCTGCGTGTTATGTGCCATTAGAACTCTATTTATTTGGAAATACTAAACGTTCTTATCCAGAAAATGAGTGTAAAGGGACTCAAACTTACGAATATCAGCCTAATGAAACCAAAACTTTTATTGTCAATTATCCTGCATTTGAAGTCATGAATGGTACTTGGAAATATGGTCTAGAAAGCACCTATTTGAAAAATGAGCAGGAGTTAAAACAATGCGAACCTTTAACTATTCAATTTAAAATAAGTGTGCCACCTGAACCGATTAAAATTAATTAAATTAAGTTGAGCTGCCTTAAAGCTAAGAACAAAGCTTAACCGTAAGATTCAATAAAATTTTAAAGGATTTATGGGTTAAGCTTGCTCTAGCACTTTTTCATCATAAGTCATTTGAGCTGCTAAAACTTGCTCAATATTGGTTTCGGCCCACTCCTTTAATTGGAATGCCATTGAAGCTACATTTTGCCCTAAAGCGGTAAGTGAGTAATCAACACGAATTGGGGATGTATTCTGAATTTTACGCTCAATAAAACCGTCTCTCTCCAGCATTTTTAACTTCTGTGATAAGACTTTAGGGGAAATACCTTGAATATTCTTTTTGAGCAAATTGAAGTGCTGAGTTTCTTCCTCAAGAACATTTAAAATCAATAAAACCCATTTATCTGCAATTTTTTCAAAAAATAAACGAGCAGGGCAATGTTGTTGAAAAATATTATATTTTAGACATTCATTCATACTATTTACCTACTAGTTTCTTAAAAAATTACACTAGTTACCAGTTAGTAACTAATTGACACCTAGTTTCTAAAATATATCATAAAGTGGAATTTAATAAAACAAAGGTTTTCTCCCATGTCTAATTCTAATATCGCGGTTGTATATTTCTCTGGTTATGGCCATACCAAAGTAGTGGCTGAAACGTTTGCAAATGAAATTAATGCTCAGCTCATTCAAATTGATCAGGAAGGTAATATTACTGATCAAGATTGGCAGACATTAAATGATGCAGAGGGGATTGTTTTTGGTGCTCCGACTTATATGGGCACAGCGCCATGGCAGTTTAAAAAGTTTGCTGATGCAACTTCGAAAGTGTGGTTTACACGTGGTTGGCAAGATAAAGTCTTTGCAGGTTTTACAAACAGCGCGAGCTTAAATGGGGATAAGCAGGTTACTCTTATTCAATTACAAACTTTAGCTTCGCAGCATGGCGGAATCTGGGTGAGCCTTGGTTTATTACCGGCGAATACAAAAGATGCAACACGTGAGGATGTAAATAACTTAGGCGGTTCAGTTGGGCTTTTGGTTCAATCACCTTCAGATGCAAGTGTAGAGGAAGTTCCTACTGGAGATCTTGAAACAGCGAAGCTTTATGCTCAACGTGTACAAAAGATTGTGAACAAAATTTTTGGTTAATTTGACCATAAAAAAGGCGCTTTAAGCGCCTTTTTTATTATTCATGTTCATTATGCTGCGGAGCATTATATTTGAAGCCTTTGGTTTTGTAGGCCAAATAACCTACACCAATAACCGCCCAAGCTAAGCCAATTTGTAAGGCAAGCTTATCAATCTCAAGCCACATCATAAACACACTGGCAAAACCAAGTGTTGGTATAACAATATAATTGACGATGTCTTTAAACGTTTTATTCTTGCCATCTCTTAATGCATAGCGAGAAATAACAGAGAAGTTAACAAAACTAAAAGCGGTTAAAGCACCAAAACTAATCAAGTTGACAATATGCTCAAGATCTAAGAAACCAGCGGATAAAGCAACTACACCTACAATAAGAATGTTGTAAGTTGGGGTGTGTAGTCTTGGACTAATATGACCAAATAATTTCTTGTTGATTACGCCGTCGCGTCCCATCACATACATTAAACGAGATACGCCTGCATGTGCAGAAATACCCGATGCCATAACAGCGACTACAGCAAAATATAAAACCAAAGTTTTAAATGCAATACTACCAATCGCAGCGACCATCACTGGCTGTGACTCATCGAGGGGATTAAAGTAAGCATTTGGGTTACTTGGGAAATATAATTGGATGAAGTAAGTACTTACAATAAAAATAATACCTGCAAGTAATGCCGTAGTGAAAATAGCTTTCGGAAGTGTTTTCTCGGCGTCTTTTGTTTCTTCGGCGAGAGAAGATAAAGCATCAAACCCAGTGAAAGAGAAGCAGAGTACAGTAGCACCAGCAATTAAGGCACTTACAGATGTCATGTCGTTCCAAAAAGGAGTCAATGACCACAACGCAGCTTTATCCGGATTTAAAGTTCCGTCTGCATATACACCTTGAGTAAGTAAAATATATACCTGATAAACGAAATAAAAAATTACGCCAAGCTGAATAACAACGATCGTACTGTTAAAACGCGCGACAAATCGTGCACCAAATAAGTTAATAACGGTCATTAGGGTGGTTAAACCAATCACCCATAGCCAGTTATTTACCTCTGGAAAAAGAGCTCTTAGATAAATATCTGCCAAAATAATATTAACAAGCGGTGACAGTAAATAGTCTAACCAAGAAGACCAACCCACCATAAAACCAACATTAGGATGAATTGATTTTTGGGCATAAGTATAGGCTGACCCGGAAGAAGGGTAGCGCTTAATCATATGTCCATAACTGATCGATGTTAATAAAATTGCGACTAATGCAAAGATGTAGGAAGTTGGTACATGACCGCCACTTCGCTCTGATACTAAACCAAAAGTATCGAATAACGTTAATGGCTGAATGTAAGCTAAACCAATAATAATAATGTGCCAAAGCACAAGATTCTTTTGAAGTTTAGCTGTTGGTTTAGTCCCAGATAAATTTGTCAACGGCGTTATCCTCATAATCGTTGATCAAGGATCAGCTTGGTGTTAAGGATCGTTTGAGACGAACGATCCCCCCTACAGAAAAAGATAAAGTGCGCCAATCTATCCTAAATTGATGCAAATTGTCAGTACTTTCATCGATTTTTTAGCAAATTTTTTGCCATATTTCCAAATAAAATGATGAGCAAAAATTCATGACTATAAAAAAGGTCTGATTTTGTTTAAAAATCAGACCTTTAGAATTGAGGTTCAAATTTAACTTATCGAATTACCATGCTTTTTGTAAGATATCTCGAATATCTTTTAAGCTAGCTTCTTTAGGATTGTAAATAATTGAGCCATCATTTAGTGCTTTTTCTGCAATTTCATCGAGCTGAGCTTCATTTACTTTACCTGTTTCGCGTAAAGTGCGTGGTAACTTGGTTAAAGTAAATAGACGGTCACGCATTGCCAAAATCGTAGCAATTGCTCTATCTGCACGTTGAGTTGCTGGAGTTTGTGCATAGATATCAGCACCAGCTAACGGTAATAGTAACTCACCAACTTTCTGCCCATTTACCTGCTTATTATATTCAAGCACATAAGGTAAGAATAAATTCATGCATAACCCATGGGGCAGGTGAGCAACAGCACCTAAAGCATGTCCTAAAGAGTGTACAAGTCCTACCATTGAATTAGAAAATGCAATTCCCGCCATTGTTGAGGCTTGTGCTAGTTCTAAACGACCTTGCTGGTCATTTGGATTTTCTAAGACATTAAATAAGTTTTCACTAATTTTCTTAATCCCCGCACTTGCATATGCATCACTTAATGGATTAGCAGCCAAACATGTATAGGCTTCAACACAATGCGTTAAAGCATCCATACCTGTCATTGCGGTTAAATGAGGTGGTAGTGTAAGGGTCATGCGTGGATCTAAAATCGCTGCATGTGGCATGAGGTAGGCAGATGTGAATGCTAATTTAACATTCTTTTGTGTATCTGAAACCACAGCAACCATAGTCACTTCAGATCCAGTACCTGAAGTTGTGGGAATTACAAAAAATGGTTTTAATGGTTTTGGTAAGTTATGTGCGCCAACATATTGCAGAAGGTCATCTCCACCTTCAGATACTAAAATGTTAGTGGCTTTAGAGGTGTCAATAACTGAACCACCACCTACTGCAATAATCGCATCACATTTATTGGTGCGATAAGCTTCTGCTGCCAAACGAACCACTTCTAAACTTGAATCAGGTGGTACATCATCAAAGACATGAGCAATAACAGTATCTGTGGTACTAAATGCAGCTTCAATCGGGGACAACAAACCATTCGCACGTACACCTTTATCTGTAATGATAAGAGGACGTTTTGCACCTAAAGTTGCAAGTTCAAATGGAATATGTTCTAACGCAGCGTTACCAGCAATGACTTTTACAGGACAAAAGAATTCGTAATATGGTTTAGCCATGTTATGCGCTCCGCTTGAAATAGGATTTGGCTACTTTTAAGTAAATATTTGCAGCCTCGTTGAATTTTTCTTTTAGGGTGAGTTCTGTTGGGTATTCTTTGACTGCAAGTGACGCAACCAATTTAGGTAAAATAAGAGATTCCATTCTATTTAAACAACGAACAAACCGGATTCCAGCAGACACATCACCATCGGCGATCATACGATCATTTGCAAATGCCTGAGCAGTACTTTCTTGAAAAGAAAATACTATAAATGCATGAGTTACATGTTTGAATGTGATGGTTAAGTCCGGCTTTCTTTCAGCTCTTTTGAGTAGCTCTAACTGTTTGTCTTCTGTGACCCGAGCAAAAAATGCTGGTCCATTTGGGAAAACATTCATTGAAAGTACAAAGTGAACAGGAAATTTAGATACTTCCTCTTGTATTTCAGTGTCCACTTGACTCGCCATGACTAAGCCACGACCAATAACATCCATCATGAGCTTAACATAGGCAAGTTGCAGAGTAGGCTTTACAGCTTTTGTCGAAATCACTCGCGTATCCCTTGTTAAAATTATGCAAAAGCAAATTTAGAGTAATTACTCTAATCCATTTTTATTTCATCGCAAAGCGATTTATTCAGATTTGACTTCTGGGTCATTAAAGTACCCAGTATTCTTAATATACTCAATAAAGTCTTGGCAAAGTTGAGTGAATGATGGATAGGGAGTCACTAAATCTTGTATGCGGACCATTTCTAAACCTGCATAACCGCAAGGATTGATAGTTTGGAACCCATCTAACGCACAGTCCAAGTTTAATGCTAATCCATGATAGCTACGGCCACGACGAATTTTAAAACCTAAAGAACCAATTTTACGACCATCCACATATACCCCAGGAGCATCGGGCTTGGCATATGCTTCAATTCCGTATTTTTTCAAAATATCTATCATGAATTGTTCAGCAAAACTGACCAATGTACGTACGTTCCATTTTAGACGATTAAGATCAAACATGAAGTAGGCAACGAGTTGACCTGGTCCATGCCAAGTTACTTGCCCACCACGGTCAGTTTGTACTACGGGGATATTTGATGAAATTAGGATATGTTCAGGTTTACCAGCTTGACCTTGGGTTAAGACATTATGATGTTGAAGTAACCATAACTCATCAGGCGTATCTTGATCACGCTCGTTTGTTAAGAGTTTCATGGTTTCAAACTTGCTTTGATAATCTTGTAAATCGTTCCATTGCCGAATGATCAAGTTGGGTTTATCAAGGCTCATCACAATATCTTCCTATAAGTTAGTTTATGCGGCATCCAGTTAACATCTACTAGATAAAAGCCGAAAACTTTGTAATTTTAAAGGATTTTGTAAAAGGAATTCTAAATATTTGTAGGGCTTTTCGTGGCTTGTTAACTTTAAAATTTCCAAAAAAATACCACAGTAAGAATATCTAACTGTGGTATTCATTGAAGAACTTAAAATTAAAGCGCAGTTCTAATCTGCGGGCAAGCAGCCAAGTCGGCATAAAGTGCATGAACTTGTTCTAATTCTTCAAAGCGCAATTGTGCTGTTAAAGAATGATACCTGCCGGTGCGAGATTCTTGAACTTTTAATGTTGAGTCATCAAAGTCTGGGAAATGTTTCACCAAAATATTGACTACTGCAACACGTAATTCTTCACCCGCATCGCCAATAAGTTTAATTGGATAATCCATCGGAAATACCCAAAGATGTTCTTGTAGTTCGCGAGATGGAGTGCGGTCTAACATAAGTTACCTCATGATTTGAAACGCCTGCATTATCGCAGGCGTTTATAGCTCTTTCTATTAAATGGGGCTTGGTTTTGAAATTTCAAGCTTTCAAAACTTAGTCATTTTCCAAGAAAGAACGTAAGTGTTCAGAACGAGAAGGGTGGCGTAATTTACGCAATGCTTTCGCTTCAATCTGACGAATACGTTCACGTGTTACGTCAAATTGTTTACCTACTTCTTCAAGAGTATGGTCGGTTGGCATATCAATACCAAAACGCATCTTCAATACTTTTGCTTCACGTTCAGTTAAGTTTTCAAGTACTTCGCGTGTTGCTTCTTTTAAGCCTTCTGAAGTCGCAGCATCAATTGGAGAAGTGATGTTTTGATCTTCAATGAAATCGCCAAGATGCGAATCTTCATCATCACCAATAGGTGTTTCCATCGAGATCGGTTCTTTGGCAATTTTAAGTACCTTACGAACCTTCACTTCGTCCATTTCTAAACGTTCACCTAATTCTTCAGGTGTCGGTTCACGGCCCATTTCTTGTAACAATTGACGAGATACACGGTTGATCTTGTTAATCGTTTCAATCATATGTACAGGAATACGAATTGTACGAGCCTGATCTGCAATCGAACGGGTAATCGCCTGACGAATCCACCAAGTTGCATAAGTCGAGAATTTATATCCACGACGATATTCAAACTTGTCTACAGCTTTCATCAAACCAATGTTCCCTTCTTGAATCAAGTCAAGGAACTGTAAACCACGGTTGGTATATTTCTTCGCAATCGAAATTACCAAACGAAGGTTGGCTTCTACCATTTCTTTCTTAGCGCGGCGTGCTTTCGCTTCACCAATCGCCATACGTTTAGAAATATCTTTAATTTCAGCAACGCTTAAACTAAGTTCTTTCTCGATATCTGCAATCTTTTGCTGGAATGCTAAAACATCCGGACGAACCTTTTCTAAATGCACCTTGATTTCAGCAGGAGCTTTAGCAATTTGTTCATCTAACCAAGCTGGATTAGATTCTTGCTTAGGGAAAGAAGTACGGAATTGAGTACGATCCATACGGCCACGACGTACTGCATAACGCATAATTTCACGTTCGTTGGCACGAATTTGCTCATGTGTACCACGAATCATTTCAGAGATGATGTCAAATAAACGTGGTGTAAATTTAAACATCATGAATACAGTAGCTAAAGATTCTAAAGCTTCATCTGCTTCTGGGCTGTTACGGCCATGTTTCTCAATAACAGCTTTTGTTTTAGTCCATGCAGATTCAAGTTCATTAAAACGAACTTTTGCAACTTCAGGGTCTGGACCAGACTCACCTTCAGAGTCGTCATCGCTTTCTGACTCTTCATCTTCTTCGTCATCGTCAAGCTTAACTTCTTTTGCTGGTGTTGCTGGTGCATCTTCCTCAAGTTCCGTTTCTTCTTCTAGAACCTCAGGAATATCTTCGTCAGTTTCCGGATCAAGATAGCCAGATAAAATATCGGCAAGGCGGCGTTCGCCAGTTAAGAAATCATTATATTCTTTTAATACAACTTCAACAGCATTTGGCCAGTACGCAATTGAATTAAGGACATCACGAATCCCTTCTTCAATACGTTTAGCAATGCTGATTTCACCTTCACGGGTTAACAGTTCAACTGTACCCATTTCACGCATGTACATACGTACAGGGTCTGTCGTACGTCCAGGCTCATTTTCAACCGATGCAAGTACGGCAGCAGCTTCTTCTTCAGCAACTTCATCGGCTGTGTCAGTTGACTCACCGAACATGGTATCGTCAGATTCAGGTGCACGCTCGTGTACAGGAATACCAACGTCTTGAAGCATTTGAATAATGTCTTCAATCTGTTCGCTTTCAGTAATCGAGTCCGGCAGATGATCGTTAACCTCAGCGTAAGTTAAGTAACCTTGTTCTTTGCCTCGGCTAATCAGAGCCGCTACTTGAGAAGTAGGGGAATGCATATCGCTCATCTTTGCTTACTCTTCGTTGAATCTGTGGCAGTGAAAAACCGTGCATGATAGCACAATTTGCTTGAAATGTTTTGGCTTTGGTCGGTAACCGTTAAATAAAAAATATCTTTGAATTCACGTCTGTTTTTTGAATATTGGGCTAAAATCATTTTTTTCAAGCTTAAATCATCGAAAAGATCATAGAATTTTTTCTTGATCAAAAAAATAGTTCAGTTTTATAAATACACAATTTTTTGGGTGAAAAAAAGTACAAATATGCAGTTTAATGAAAAAAATATAAATAAAACTTGACATGATTCTGTAAGAGCGATAAATAGCGCCTAGACCCATTCACATTTTTTCATTAGAGGTAGTTTTAGTGTCTTCTACAGATTTTGAACTAGATGATAACTACGGTGATGATGATGATGTCGGTTTTGATGAGTCATCAGGCAAAATCACTGCAAAAGAATCATTAGAAAAACGTAGATTAATTGATGATCTATTAGCTCAACGCCGTTTAGAGCGTGAGTTGAAAGATTTTGATTATGATTTAGACGATGATGATCTTGATGATGAAGACTAATCAAATCTGAATAGGGCATCGTCAGCTTAAATGCTATGCTATCGTAGATTTCTTTTTTATAGTCAGGTAACACAATGAGTGCGTTAGATTTAGACCAATTAAGTGAATATCTAGATGGAGACCACAATGAGTATGGTCTAGATTTCGCTGCAACTCATGGTTTTCTGTGTGCAATTGCAGTAGGCCCTCAGTTTGATCGTTGGTTGGATGAATTATTTGATAATAACCATAAAAAGGTTCCTGCCGAAATTATTCAGCAGATCAAAGCATGGTTAGAGTCAATTCGACAAGACTTAGCAAATGAAAATGGGATTGAATTTCCGTTTGAAATTGAAGAAGCCGATGTTGAGTCTAGCTTAGGCGACTGGAGCGTTGGATTTGTTGATGCAATGTTCTTAAATGAAGATGCATGGTTTGCACCTGAATACGAAGAACAACTAATTGATTTAACTTTACCAATGATGGTATTTAGTGGAATTGATGAAGAAGATCCTCAGATGGAGTCTTTCCGTCGTAATGGACAGTTAATGGATGAGCTGGCAGAAGAAATCCCAGATAATTTGAATGAATTATACTTGATGTATCATACGCCAAATTAATTTATTAGAAGAAATAATAAATAACGTCCTTTCTAGGGCGTTTTTTATTACGAAAAATTAAGTGATATAAAATAAAAAAGGGCATTTAGAAATCTAAATGCCCTTTGAAAACTATTTTATAGTTTTATAGACGTTTACGCTTTGCAGCAGCAATTTGTGACTGGCGCATACGGAAACCAGCTTTTTGCTTTTCAGTGGTCTTGTCGATGCAATAAACGCAAGAAACTCCGTGTTCATAACTAGGTAGAGCCGACTCTTCAGGAGTTAAAGGCCAACCACAAGCATGACATTTAATGTTAACGCCTTCTTCGACGCCATGAGTTACAGCAGTACGGCCATCAAATACGAAACATTCACCTTCCCATAAACTTTCATCAGCTGGGGTTTCTTCTAAATACTTAAGAATACCGCCTTTAAGGTGGTAAACCTCTTTAAATCCTTCTTGAAGAAGTAAAGAGGTTGATTTTTCGCAGCGAATACCGCCAGTACAGAACATCGCAATTTTTTTATCTTTATGTTGCTCTAATTCTTTCTTAACGTATTCTGGGAACTCACGGAATGTTTCTGTTTTAGGATCAATTGCACCCTTGAACGTACCTGCTTTATATTCATAGTCGTTGCGTGTGTCGATTAAAATTACGTCATCACGTGCAATTAAATCATTCCATTCTTTAGGATCAAGGTAGTGACCCACTAAGTCGCGTGGTTTAACTTCAACGCCTAAAGTTACAATTTCTTCTTTAAGCTTAATTTTCATTTTGCGGAAAGGTTTGTCAGAGCTATGGGATTCTTTGTATTCCATAGAGCCGAAGCCTTCATTGAGCAAAAATTGATGTAACGTATCAATTGCTACGCGATCGCCAGCAACAGTACCATTAATTCCTTCACCTGCTACAATCAGAGTTCCACAGAGGTTAATTGTTTTCACTAAGTCTAATAAGCGTTGTTGAAGATCGGCAGGATCTTGAACTTCTTTAAATTGATATAGTGCGGCAACAACCCAACCTGCGGTCGCTTGCTGTTCTACAGGTGCAAGCTGTTCTACAGTAGCGTTCATGGAAAACTCCAAATGTATTAAGATAGAAATTTAAGGCGCATATTTTAGCGCGAAAATTTGTAATAAGCGAGAAAACCATAAAAAGTATATGGTTTATTTAAGGAGTTTGTTTTGAGTAATGATCATCGAACGCTCTCACTCACCCCATGTGCAGGGCGTTGTTCAACAGTTTTTGGTGATCAGGTTTGCCGTGGTTGTCGTCGTTTTAACCACGAGGTGATTCAATGGAATACTTATACAGCAGAGCAGCGTTTGGCTGTATGGAAGCGTTTAGACGATCAGTTGAATCAAATCTTAGTACCGATGCTGCCTCATGCAGACTTACAGCATGTTGAGGGCTTCATTTTAAGTAAGCGTGTTCGGTTAATGGAAGGGGCGAGCCAAGGTCGTAAGCTTTATCACGCTTTGAAAATATGTGAAAAGAATAAACATCTTGCACACGAGAGTGGTTTGGGTATTTCGGAGTCTCAAGTCAAAACTATATGGGTAGAATTTGAAAGACGTGTTTTAGCTTTGGCTAAAGCGAGCTATGAATTGGCTTGGTTACGTGCTGATGGAATTAGTAATCACTTGTTAAATATGTATGAAGAAGAATAAGTTTAGAGTAGAAAAAAGACTTAAATAAAAAAGCTGCCAGAAGGCAGCTTTTTTTCATTAATTTTCTTTCGAATATTAACGTTTGATGTCGCGTTGAGTCTCACCAGTATAAAGCTGACGAGGACGACCGATTTTGTAAGGACCGCTGTGCATTTCTAACCAGTGGCTGATCCAACCAACTGTACGTGCAAGAGCGAAGATTACAGTAAACATTTCTGTTGGGATACCAATCGCTTTAAGGATGATACCTGAGTAGAAGTCTACGTTAGGGTAAAGTTTACGCTCAACGAAGTATGGGTCGTTCAATGCGATACGCTCAAGTTCCATAGCAAGTGCTAATTGAGGATCGTTGATACCTAAAGCTTCAAGAACTTCGTCACAAGTTTGCTTCATCACTTTAGCGCGTGGATCGAAGTTTTTGTAAACGCGGTGACCGAAGCCCATAAGTTTAACTTCTTTGCGTTTAACTTTTTCCATGAACTCTGCAACGTTTTCAACGCTACCGATTTCATCAAGCATTTTAAGAACTGCTTCGTTTGCGCCACCGTGAGCAGGTCCCCAAAGTGCAGAGATACCAGCAGAGATACATGCATACGGGTTTGCACCAGTAGAACCAGCAAGACGTACTGTAGATGTAGAAGCATTTTGCTCATGGTCAGCATGAAGCGTGAAAATACGATCCATTGCGCGAGCAAGAACAGGATTTACTTTGTAATCACGGTCAGCAGGAGTTGCAAACATCATGTGCAAGAAGTTTTCCGCATAACTTAAATCGTTACGTGGATAGATGAATGGTTGGCCTACTGTGTATTTGTAACTCCAAGCAGCAAGTGTTGGAATTTTTGCAATTAAACGAATTGCAGTAATTTCACGGTGGTTGATATCTTCAATATCTAGGTTGTTGTGATAGAACGCAGATAATGCACCTACAACACCTACCATGATCGCCATTGGGTGAGCGTCACGACGGAATCCATTGAAGAAACGGCTAACTTGATCATGAACCATAGTATGAGCACGAACTTTCGTATCAAACTCAACTTTTTGTTCAGCAGTTGGGAGCTCGCCATTTAATAATAAATAACAAGTTTCAAGATAGTCTGCTTGAGTTGCTAACTGGTCAATTGGGTAACCGCGGTGTAATAAAATACCTTTGTCACCATCAATGAAAGTAATTTTAGATTCGCATGCGGCTGTCGCCATAAAACCAGGATCGAAAGTAAAATGACCTTCTTTCAGTATGCTGCTGACATCAATTACATCTGGACCTAAAGTGCCACTGTAGATTGGTAAACCAATTTCTTTGCCATCAAGATGTAATACGGCTTTTTTGCCATTTGCTTCAGACATTCAATAGATCTCCTGTCCTGGTGAATGTTGATCTGACTCGAAATCCTAATGTTCTCATGTGCGAATCAGACGGTGTCAAAATTTGCTATAAGATTAGTGAGTACTGAAATTTTGTCAATTATACTTATGGATAAAAAATGACGTTCCCACAGAGAGTTAGTCATCAAGACCCGAGCAAAAAAGTCAGTAAAATCACTGCATCGGGATGGTATAATAAGTCAATTCAACAGGAACGTGCAGAAAAAAAATGAAGGGTGAGTACAATTGTAAGCAAATTTTTAAATTGAAATTCAAAATAATAAGACGGTAGAAAATGCCAATCTAATTAAAAAAATCATAAAACTCATGATGTAATTTAAAATTACTAATCAAAAAACAATGTATTTTTATTTAGTTGTAACAAAGAATATTGTTCTTTTTTTAAGTTTAATTGTATAAAAAATAGCTTATCAGACGTGATTGAAATAATAAGAAATTTTTTAAAATAAATTTAACTTTTTAAAAGTAGTGCAGATTATCTAATATGTATTTGAATATAAGTAGTTTCACTTATTTGAATTGTGGCCTGATTACAAAATATGAGGTATTGCCTTCATTTTTCTATTTATATGAGGAATTTATAACTTTATCTTTAGTCTAAAATAGACTTATTTAAAAGAAATTTCAGAAAAAATGAAATTAAATAAAAAGTTATTTTAAACAATGACATGATGTGTAGGGACTTCTTCTTTTTATAGGAGTAGTGAAGGAATATTGTTATGAATGATTCTTATTTAATGATTTTTTGCTGAAAAGGCAAAGTGGATCGTTTGTATTTTGATACTTCGCGTTTTATAATTCAGTGTCGTTTATAGGTTAGGCATGAGCTGTGCTTGCCTAACAATGCCAGCTTTCCTTGGAATTAATTCAACAAACTCCGGTCGGAGTTTCTACC
>Ga0209795_10000868_pt1 | contig 20559 bp, 19 predicted proteins | sample AgamicOrMarz_FD_187166 | JGI IMG/M metagenome (GOLD analysis project Ga0209795, IMG submission 187166) | Agave microbial communities from Guanajuato, Mexico - Or.Ma.rz (SPAdes) (version 2) | ecosystem: Host-associated > Plants > Phyllosphere > Phylloplane/Leaf | place: Guanajuato, Mexico...
AAACAAGAATGCTTGTTTTGATATAGAAGAACATAATAGTAAGGATAACAGTTGATATGAGCTCAGTACCGCAAATTAAAATTCCAGCAACTTATATGCGTGGTGGAACCAGTAAAGGTGTCTTTTTTAAGCTTGATGATTTGCCGGAAAAAGCCCAAGTTGCAGGACAAGCCAGAGATCAGCTCTTACTACGTGTAATTGGTAGCCCAGACCCATATGGAAAACAAATTGATGGCATGGGAGGAGCTACTTCGAGTACCAGTAAAACAGTTATTCTCGCTAAAAGTACTCAGCCAGATCATGATGTCGATTATTTATTTGGTCAGGTTTCAATAGATCAACCTTTCGTAGATTGGAGCGGTAACTGCGGTAATTTGACTGCTGCTGTTGGTTCTTTTGCGATTTCAAATGGTTTAGTTGATGCAGATCGTATTCCAGAAAATGGCCTATGCACGGTTCGAATTTGGCAAAAAAATATTCAAAAAACCATTATTGCGCATGTGCCTATCACCAATGGTCAAGTTCAAGAAACAGGTGATTTTGAGTTGGATGGGGTGACTTTCCCAGCAGCTGAAGTTCAAATTGAGTTTTTAGACCCAGCCGATGACGGTGAAGAAGGCGGCGATATGTTCCCGACAGGAAATGTCGTTGATGAATTAGAAGTCCCTGACGTTGGTCGTTTCCAAGCGACATTTATTAATGCAGGTATTCCAACCATTTTTCTAAATGCAGAAGATTTGGGTTACCAAGGTACAGAGCTGCAAGATCATATTAATAGTGATACAACTGCTCTGGCACGTTTCGAAAAAATTCGTGCGTATGGTGCGGTACAGATGGGCTTAATTAAAGATATTTCAGAAGCAGCTGCGCGTCAGCACACACCAAAAATTGCTTTTGTTTCTAAACCGAAAAACTATACGGCATCGAGTGGTAAGTCCGTTTCAGAGAGTGATGTCGATTTACTGGTTCGTGCTTTGTCGATGGGTAAATTACACCATGCGATGATGGGAACAGCGGCAGTGGCGATTGGCACGGCAGCCGCTATTCCGGGGACTTTAGTAAATTTAGCTGCGGGCGGTGGTGAGCGTGAAGCGGTACGTTTCGGTCATCCATCTGGAACATTACGTGTTGGCGCTCAAGCTGAACTTGTTAATGATCAATGGGTCGTTAAAAAGGCGATTATGAGCCGTAGTGCACGTGTGTTAATGGAAGGTTGGGTACGCGTTCCGGGTGACAGTTTCTAAAACACTTAAGAATGAAAAAGCCTCTCAATTTTGTAGAGGCTTTTTTACATAGGCCTTAGAAAACTCATCACGCACTTTTCACAGTGAATCGTGTATGATGTAGCGCATGAATGCTTCATGACATTCAATAAAATTTCTCTACTGATTTTATCGAGGCGACTGTGTCATCACTCTCTCAAGTTAATGCGGATGTTTTAAAACAAGCTCAACAACGTATTCAACAAGATTTATTGACGACACTGGCCGCATTCTCAATTCCAGAGCCTTTAAAAGGCGCAGTACATCATGCAGTCATGCTTGGTGGAAAGCGTGTGCGTCCAGCTTTATGTTATGCTACTGCCTCTTTACAGCCAAATCCAAATTTTGCTGCGGCTCGCCGTGCTGCGGTCGCAGTTGAACTTATTCATTGTTACTCACTAGCGCACGATGATTTGCCTTGTATGGACAATGATTTGCTTCGCCGTGGTCAACCGACTTGTCATGTTGCGTTTGGTGAAGATACTGCTTTGCTTGCAGGTGACATATTACAATCAATGGCTTTTGAGGTTTTAGGTAGCCGTTTGTTTGATGAACAAGGGCAGGGTACCGATGCCGCGATTGTGTTAAAACAAATGCAGATTTTAGCAACTGCCAGCTCTAAAATGGTTTCTGGACAGGTTTTAGATTTACAATCTGAAGGCAAGCGAATTACTCAAGACGAACTTGAAAATATCCATCGCAATAAAACTGGTGCCCTCATTCAAGCGGCTATTATGATGGGTGCAGTGACCATTTTCTCTGGAACAGATCAAGCAATTCCAAAGTTACGTCAATATGGCCAAACAATTGGATTAGCTTTTCAGGTTTTAGACGATGTTCTTGATATTACTTCGAGTACTGAAACCTTGGGTAAAACTGCGGGTAAGGATGAGCAAGTACAAAAATCGACGTACCCAGCCTTAATGGGACTTGAGCAAGCAAAAAACTATGCTAAAGAGTTGCATGATCAAGCTTTTGAAGCCTTAGCTCATTTTGGTGACGATGCAAAAGAATTAGTCGATATCTCACAATTCCTTTTAGCTCGTACCAATTAATAAGATTAAATCAATATTCATGCTTCTATTCATATTCAATGAATAAAGGAGAAAAGAATGAATGGTGCTCAGCTTCATCAAAATGCAATTGAAATTGCACGAAATCTTCCTTTTAGTGAGCAAACTCATCCATTTGGGCCTGAATATGAAGTTTTTAAAATATTAGAAAAAATATTCATGCTGACTACAGAAGTCGCGGGCGTCAAAATGATTAATGTCAAATGTGATCCGTATAAAAGTCAGGAATATCAAGAACTCTATTCATTTATTATTCCGGGCTATCATATGAATAAAAAGCACTGGATTTCGATTACACCGCATAAGAACTTAACAAGTGATTTACTTCAAGATTTGATTCATGATTCTTATGATTTAGTCGTGAAAAAACTTCCTTTGAAAGATCAGAAAAAATTAAAAAACCAATAATATAAAAGATAAAAAAACGGTGGCATGATGGCCACCGTTTTGCTTTCAATAACTTATTTAAAGTAACTAAATTAATTATGTTTTCCCATAATGCCGCGAATTGTATTTAAAACATCGGCAGGTAAAACCACAGTTTTAGCATTGCTTGATTTCGCCATATCTTGCATTGCTTTGACATACTGCTCACCTAACAGGTAAGCAACAGGTGTTTCTTTATCACCCACTGCACTTGTGACCATCTCAATCGCTTTTTGTGAAGCTTCAGCCAAAACAACTTGTGCTTCTGCATCACGGCGAGAGGCTTCTAAGCGACCGTCAGCCTCTAAAATAGCAGCTTGTTTTTCACCGTCCGCTCTCGTTACTGTCGCACGGCGTTGACGTTCTGCCGCAGCTTGAGCTTCCATGGCAGCTTGCATGGTTGAAGAGGGCTGAATATCTTGAATTTCAACAGTTTTTAAAGTGATACCCCAATCTGAAATATCATCAGAAATAGCTGCTTTTAACTTAGCTTTAATATGGTCTCGTGAAGACAAGGCATCATCTAGATCCATTTCACCGACAATAGAACGTAATGAAGTTTGTACAAGGTTTTGAATTGCCCATGTATAGTTTTCAATACCATAAACTGCTTTTTCTGGTGTGGTTAAATTAATATATGCCACAGCATTCATGAGCAATACCGCATTGTCACGTGTAATCACTTCTTGAGATGGGATATCTAACACAATATCTTTAGTGGTAACTTTATAAGCCACATCATCGACATAGGGAATCACAAAATTAAGCCCTGGATTTAGGGTAGAGTGATATTTACCTAAGCGTTGAACAATCCACTTATAACCCTGAGGAACAATGCGAACCCCTTTAAAAATAGTGATAGCCACAAAAGCCAAAAAAGCTAAAACAATAATAGTACCAACTGGCATGAAAATACCCTCTCTTTATCTTTAATGTTTATGAAGTACCGTGGGACTGGACAATTAAGTCATTACCCGAAATATCAATAACTCTAACGCGGTCACCGACTTTGACTGGAGTAGTACTTCGACAGTTCCATTCGTCGGCTCCTAAAATAGGCATTGGAAAGCGAACAATAAGTTGATCATGGTCAAGACCGGTTTGAATCACCATACCAATTTGACCAATAGTCGCCTCACGGGGTAATCCCGCTTTAGTTTTATCAATTGATAATGGTTTAATAAATTTGAACCAAAGAATGGTGCATAGCACTGAAAGAACTATCCACAATACAATTTGCGTTGTGAGGCTAATATCTGGAAATAACCAGTAGAGAAAGCACACCATAATGGCGGCAATACCAAACCAAAGCGCGGCAAAGGCGGGTAGAATCAGTTCAGAAAGAATAAGTAAGATACCCAATACAAACCAGTGCCAAGGTTGTATAACAAACTCCATAGATCTGCTCTTTTATATATCTTTATGATGGGTAAAAGTGACTCAATATCACTTTTACCACTGTAGCAGATGATGGGGAGTGTGGATATAAAAAAACCACCTCAATTAAAATTTAGGGCGTGGTGCAGGTTTAAATGCAGCTGGAGATTTTTTGAAGTTTGCAATTGCAGTTTCGACTTGGCGTATTTGCGCTTGAGCAGCTTTTTCACCTTCCAAAATTGCTTGATTACTTGACTTGAGATCAAGCGTACCTAAGTGGCCCACTTTAGGTTGAATCACTACATTGGCTTGCTTGAGCTCTTCATTAATACTTTGTTGACCCATAATATTAATGGTTTGATCCAGTAATCCCCACATATTGGCTGGGCGGTTCCCTGCTGGACGCGCAGAAATATCAACCGCAATCACAATATCAGCACCCATGTCACGAGCGGTTTTAACAGGAATTGGGCTAACCAACCCACCATCTACATATTTTTGATTACCAATAGTTGCTGGTACAAACACATTTGGAATACTACAAGATGCACGTACGGCTTGGCCTGCATTACCTTTAATAAAGTCAGCTTTTTGACCATTATCAAGGCGCGTTGCGACCGCTGCAAAACGAATTGGAAATTTCTCAATTGGTTTGTTACCTACGTTACGGTTAACGTAGTCCTGTAACTTTTGTCCAAGAATAATACCCTGACGGTTGAGTGTTAAATCGCGGATATCCGATTCTTGTAACTTCAGCGCTAGACTTTGCAATTGATAAGGCGTTTGTCCACTTGCGTAGATACTTCCCACAAAGCTACCGGCACTAGTACCTGTCACAATTTTAGGTTTAATTCCGTGAGATTCTAAAACCTTGATTACACCAATATGTGAAAATCCTTTTGCTCCACCGCCACCTAAAGCAAGTGCAATCACAGGTTCACGGGCTTTCATTGAGGTTGTCGGTGTTGGTGTTTTGCTAAATTTATCACAGCCAAAGAGTGCTAGAGAGATAAATCCAATACTGGCAAATTGAGCAATTTTCATCTTTAAAAATAATCTACGTCGAGATAAATTAAGAAGGGCCATAAGACCAGATTTGCTCAATTTTTGCTAGGTTTTTTTCACTAGATTTTGTAAAGGTTCAGCGAGCCAATTGCGATTTTTGGGTGATATTTTTCCTTCATAATGCTCAAAAATCTTAGCGAGATCTTCATCATAGTTACCACTAGGATTTAAGTGCCCTAAGCAGTGAATCGTCTTATGATCATAATCGAAAGAAAACATTACAATGGGAATATTGGCTTTTGCAGCAATATGGTAAAAACCACTTTTCATTTTTTTTGCTTTTTTACGTGTACCTTCGGGTGCCATTCCAATCCAGATCTTGTCATGTTTTTGAATGGTGGCAACGACTTGTTCTGTCAGTCCATTGGCCGTGTCACGTTTAACAGGAATGACCCCCGCCCAATCTAAAGCTCGTTTAAAAGGTGGTTTAAAAAGAGCGTCTTTACCTAATACCGTAATTTGAATGCCTAATCCGAAAATCGCAAGAAAGCCATACCATCCATCAATATTAGAAGTATGGGGTGAGATAATCGCGACTGCTTTTGGAAAATTGGGAACTTCGCCTTCAATTGTCCAACCTTGTGCTAAAAAAAGTTTCTTAAATAGCGCCCGGCTTAAAGCAGTGCCACGTTGGGGTACCAAATCAGGTAAATTAGGGAAATGTTGATCCATATTTTTTTTAAATTTTAACTTGTCCTCGTTTTATCTTAATCTTTTGAAATATATGCTTCATTGGCAAAATGTAAGAACAACATGACATTTGATGTTATTCCTCATTAAACAAATAAAAAGTAGGTTTCTATGTTGCGGCAGCAAAATCTTTATCTTCTGCTATTTTCTTTATATTGGGCACAAGGACTGCCTGTCGGGTTTATGACGCACGCTTTACCAGTGATCTTAAGAGCAGAAGGAGTTTCACTCGCCCATATTGGTGGTTTTGGTTTATTAATGCTGCCTTGGTCAATCAAGATTTTTTGGGCGCCATGGGTTGATCGGCACGCACTTTCCCGTTTAGGGCACTATCGTAGTTGGATATTACCTACGCAGTTTTTGACGGTAGGTGTGCTATGTATTTTATCTTTTTTCCCCGTTCAAGCTTTAGATCAGCCCATTTATTTATTCGCCTTTTTCATTTCACTTCTTTTTATGAATTTAACAGGAGCAACCCAAGATATTGCGACTGATGCTTTAGCAGTCAATTTATTGAAACATGATCAACAACATTGGGGGAATACATTTCAGGTCATTGGTTCGCGGCTAGGTTTTATTGTTGGTGGAGGCGCCATACTTTGGTGTTTAGACTGGCTGACATGGCAACCTACTTTTTTGCTATTAGCAACCATAGTATTTTTAAATACTTTACCCGTTTTATTATTTAAAGAGCCTCAACACACTTCTCATCTAAATGAAGACCCCAAACTTGGCCAACAAAATTTAATTCTAAAAATTAAAGCCTATTTGGGTTATTTTTCCCAAAGTAAAGAGCTCCGTTCTTGGTTAATAGTACTCATCACTTTTAAAGTAGCAGACGGCTTAGCTGGGCCTTTACTCAAACCTTTAATGGTGGATATGGGGTTAAGTTTTACTCAAATTGGTGTTTATATCACGATGCTCGGTGCAGTAGCGGCGCTGATAGGGGCAGCAATAGCAGGATGGGGGCTGAAGTACTTTTCAAGGTCAACAGCTTTAATTGTTTTTTCAGTCTTTAAAATTATAAGTCTAGGAGCCTATGCTTATTTAGCCTATACCTATGAACAAAAAATTCAGATCAATGTCTGGGCTATCTATATAGTAAATGCTTTAGAAGACGCCTTCTCGGCAATGTTGTTGGTGGTTATGTTGACTCTAGTCATGCATTACAGTCGCAAAGAATATGCAGGAACAGATTTTACCTTTCAAGTATCAGTCATGGCGACTGTGAGTGGTCTTCTTTATAGTTGCAGTGGGGTGATTGGTGATGTACTTGGTTATTTCTATTATTTGATAGCTATTGTCATTATTGCAGTGATTACTTTACTGCCTATTTATCTCTGGAAACATGCAAAACTACAGGAAAATTAATGTTAACTAAATGAAATAAAGAAATTTAATATTGCTTAAGCCATGATCTAGCCTAGATCTACTACCTTGGTCTATGTTTTTAAAAATGTATATTTTTAGCTATTTAAATGCGCTATTAATTGTGCCATCTTGTGTGGGTAGCAAATGGAAGCTAACTGGAGAAAAAATGGATTTCGATAACAAGAAAAATCATGTGAATCAATCAAAATCGGCAGAAAAATGTTCAATTAGATTGGATATTAGCCTAAAGTCTAAAAAAGAATAATGAAATAACGATTTAATCATTCTATAAGATAAGAGAGTTGTGTAGGATTCGTTACAACATGAAGTTAAGGTAAAAATCTGTAAAACAAAGTATGTCTTTGGTTATAGGCTTTAGTCTTGCACAGCGTTGAAATTGGTTTTGGTTGCGGTAATAAAATTAATGTAACCAAAGTGGAGGAGAGTTGATTTTTTAGCCCCTTAATTTAATGGCGTAAATCAACTTGGCATGGATAGGCAACATAAAATATATTTTTAGGAGTTCTTGATGGATCTATTCCTTAATCGTAAATCTTTCGTTATTAAAAGTTTAGCTCTTACAGTAACAGCTTTAATGATGAGTGGGGCACATGCTGCAACTTCCGACAAAGCGGAAATTCAACAGCTTCGTAAAGAAGTAGAAGCACTTAAAGCTTTAATTCAACAACAACAGCAAGTACAGCAACAACAACAGCAAGTACAGCAACAACAGCAAGTACAACTCGCTGAAGTTAAAGCACAACCTGTTGCTGCACCAGTTTCACCTTTAGCAGGATTTAAATCTAAAGCTGGCGCTGATGTGAATCTATATGGTTTTGTTCGTGGCGACGCTAATTATATTATTGAAGGTGCTGATAACGACTTTGGTAAAGTAGCTGAATCAAAAGGCGAAGCAAAAGACAAAATTCGTGCAACTGCTAAAACGACTCGTCTAGGCCTTGATTTCACAGCTCCAGTAAATGATGCCAAAGTCGGTGGTAAACTCGAAGTTGACTTTGCTGGTTCAACAACAGATTCAAATGGCTCATTGCGTGTTCGTCATGCTTATGTAACATATAATAACTGGTTATTTGGTCAAACAACTTCAAACTTCTTAGCTAATCATGCACCAGAAATGATCGACTTCTCGACAAACATTGGTGGTGGTACTACTCGTGTTCCACAAGTACGCTATAACTACAAACTAGGACCAACAACACAATTGTTTGTAGCGGCTGAAAAAGGTGATAGCGCTGGTCTTACTGGTACAAAAGATACAGATGGTAGCTGGGTAAATGACAGTATTAAATATAGTTTGCCAGTATTAACTGCTAAAATCACTCAAGGCTATGCAGATGGTAAAGGTTCTGCTTCAGCTCGTGCATTAGTTGAAAACTATAAATCAAAAGCTGGCGGTGATAACCAAACCGGTTGGGGTGTAGCTGTTGGTACAGACTTTAAAGTATCTGATCCTTTAAAACTATTTGCTGATGCATCTTATGTTGTAGGTAACAGTAACTACTTATATGGTAGTAATAAGGCCTATACAATCGTAAATGGTGATATTGAGCAAAATGAATTTGTAGCCGTACAAGTGGGTGGAACTTATAAAATTTTACCTAACTTACGTTCGACTTTAGCTTACGGCGCTCAATTCTCTGATGACGGCACTGACTATGCTAAAGCATATGCAGCTGGTAATGAAAAAGTTCAACAAGCATGGATTAACTTCATTTATACACCAGTTAAACCAATTGATTTAGGTGTTGAATACGTTAACGGTAAGCGTGATACCTTTGATGGTAAGTCTTACAAAGATAACCGTGTTGGTTTAATGGCTAAATATAGTTTCTAAGAACAATATTTAGTTAAAAATTAAAAAAGGCGAGGTTAATTAATCTTGCCTTTTTGTTATTTAAAATTTAAAAAATAAATATGCAGTAAGGTCGGTGGATTAGATCATTTTTTATTTAAGTCATTTTTAAGTTTCAATTTCTACATTAGAGCATCATAAAAAGATTGTAGTCGTCCGAGATGCTGAATTTTTTTTCTACATTAAAAAATAAACAGGTTTCACTGTTTATGTTTAATTTAATTTTAGCTATTTGGTTGGGGGCCATTCTCAATATTGGTTTCTTCCATAGCATTGATATTTTAACTCCATATTTTGGAGTAAAGGCTATTCTATTTTTAGCTGCTACAGTAGTTATTGTGGTTGCTGCTTATTATGCGGTTTTACAGATTTTAAACTGGACATGGACCGCTAAAATTTTTGCAATTTTACTGCTTATGATTGGTGGTTTTAGCTCTTATTTCGTCAATACCTTAGGGATAATCATCTCGCCCGATCAGATTCAAAATATGATACAAACAGATGTATCTGAAGTTTCTGATTTAATTTCATTACGTTTTGGACTCTGGACAATTTTCTTTGTTGTTTTACCTATTATTTTAATTACGCAGGTAAAACTTAAAAAAGAAAAAGTATCTTATTTATTAATGAAAAAACTTGGTTCGATTGTGGGTTCATGTGCAATCGTGGGTATTTTACTATTTGTTTATTATGTTGATTTTGCATCTATTTTTCGTGAGCATCGTGATTTGAAAGGGATGATCTCACCACAAAATAGCATTTCTTCTTTGATGTCTTATTATCACAAAATGGCACCTAAGAAGAACCTGCCACTCATACATTATGGTGAGGATGCTCATCAAGTTCAGCAAGTACAAAACAACTTGCCTAAATTAATGGTATTGGTGGTAGGCGAGACTGCCCGTGCGGAAAGTTTTGCATTAAATGGTTATTCAAAAAATACGAATCCAGAGCTTTCTAAACAAGATATTTTGAATTTTTCTCAAGTCAGCTCATGCGGTACAGCAACTGCTGTGTCAGTTCCATGCATGTTCTCTGGAATGCCTCGCGTTGACTATGATGAACAACTTGCAAGTCATCGTGAAGGTCTATTGGACATTGCCAAACGTGCGGGTTACCAAGTGACTTGGATTGATAATAATTCTGGTTGTAAGGGCGCGTGTGATCGTGTTGAGCAGTACCCGATATCAGAAAAGTTAAAGCAAAAATGGTGTAAAGATGGCGAATGCTATGATGATATTTTGATTGATAGCTTAAATGAGTATTTAGCAACTATTCCTAAAGAAGACACCCGTCCACGGCTCATTGTTTTACATCAAGTCGGAAGTCATGGCCCAGCTTATTACAAGCGTGCGCCTGCTCAATATCAACCGTTTAAACCGACTTGTGATACTAATGCGATACAGGGCTGTTCTCAAACAGAGTTATTGAATAGTTATGATGATACGATTGTGTATACAGACCATGTGTTAAGTCAGTTGATTGATAATTTAAAAGAAGTATCGAAATATCAAACAGGTTTATGGTATTTATCTGATCATGGTGAATCAACTGGCGAACATGGTTTATATTTACATGGTTCACCGTATGCAATCGCACCGAGTCAACAAACACATGTACCAATGATTATGTGGTTCTCTGATAAATGGAAACAACACAATTTTGCACAAGTAAGTTGTCTAAGCCAACAAACAAAAGAAACGTTAAGTCAGGATAATTTATTCCCAAGCTTATTAAGCTTGTTAGGTGTAAAAACTCAGGTCATCAACCCTCAACTGGATATGCTGCACTCGTGTGCCCATGTGAATTAAAGCGAGCTTAAAACATGACAAAAGTCTTGATGATTGAAGATGATTTTATGATTGCAGAATCAACAATAACGTTGCTGCAATATCATCAATTTGAGGTGGAATGGGTCAATAATGGCTTAGATGGTCTGGCTCAGTTAGCTAAAAATAAATTCGATTTAATTCTTTTAGACTTAGGGCTACCGATGATGGATGGCATGCAAGTCTTAAAGCAAATTCGCCAAAGAGCAGCGACACCAGTCTTAATTATTTCAGCACGAGATCAGTTACAAAACCGCGTGGATGGCTTAAACCATGGCGCAGATGATTACTTAATTAAACCCTATGAGTTTGATGAGTTACTTGCTCGTATTCACGCGCTATTACGCCGTAGTGGGGTAGAGGCTCAGCTTGCCAATCATGAGCAGCTATTACAAAGTGGTGATCTGGTTTTAAATGTTGAACAGCACATTGCTACTTTTAAAGGTCAACGTATTGATTTGTCCAATCGTGAATGGGCAATTCTTATTCCTTTGATGAGCCACCCAAATAAAATCTTTTCTAAAGCAAATCTTGAAGATAAGTTATATGATTTCGATAGTGATGTAACCAGTAATACGATTGAAGTATATGTGCATCACTTGAGAGCTAAACTCGGGAAAGACTTTATTCGAACGATTCGAGGGCTGGGTTATCGTTTAGGGCAATCGTAACTTAAATTTTGGAACTTCATAACAGTGCATTATTCATTAAAAAAACGACTGATTTGGGGCACCTCAGTTTTCAGTGTCATTTTAGGTTGTATATTAATTTTTAGTGCTTATAAAGTTGCACTTCAAGAAGTCGATGAAATTTTAGATACGCAAATGCGCTATTTAGCTGAACGAACAGCTGAATATCCATTGAAAACGGTAAGCAGTGAGTTTGATTTTCATAAAACTTATCATGAAGAAGACCTATTTGTAGATATTTGGGCTTATAAAGACCAAGCCCATTTATCTCATCACCTCCATTTATTGGTTCCACCCGTTACACAAGCAGGCTTTTATTCGCATAAAACCAGTCAAGGTTTAATCCGTACCTATGTTCTGCCATTAAAGGATTATCAAATCCAGATTAGCCAACAAGAAAAAGTCCGTGAAGCTTTTGCTTGGGAGCTTGCGGGCAGTATGTTTATTCCATATTTGATTATTTTACCTTTTGCGATTTTTGCTTTAGCTGCAATTATTCGTCGAGGTTTAAAGCCGATCGATGACTTTAAAAATGAACTGTCTCATCGTGATTCAGAAGAGCTGACACCTATTGAAGTTGTGGATTATCCTCAAGAACTGTTACCCACAATTGATGAAATGAACCGTCTTTTTGAGCGTATTTCTAAAGCACAAAATGAACAGAAACAGTTTATTGCAGATGCTGCTCATGAACTTCGAACTCCTGTGACTGCTTTAAATTTACAGACCAAGATTTTAATTAGTCAGTTTCCTGAGCATGAATCGCTGCAAAATTTGAGTAAAGGATTAGCACGTATTCAGCATTTAGTGACGCAGCTTTTAGCGCTGGCTAAGCAGGATGTTTCTTTAAGTGTGATTGAACCAACGAAGGCTTTTCAACTCAATGATGTGGCTTTAAATTGCGTTGAGCAGCTTGTTAATCTGGCTATGCAAAAAGAAATTGACTTGGGGTTTGTTCGTAACGAACCAATTGAAATGCATAGTGTCGAGCCAACAGTTCATTCAATTATTTTTAACTTAATTGATAACGCTATCAAATATACGCCTCATGAAGGAATGATTAATATTTCAGTCTTTACTGCTACAGATGGCGATGCGTGTATACAAATTGAAGATAGCGGTGCAGGGATTGACCCAGAGCATTATGATAAAGTACTAAAACGTTTTTATCGTGTACATCATCACCTTGAGGTTGGCAGTGGTTTGGGACTATCGATTGTAGATCGAGCGACTCAGCGCTTAGGTGGGACTCTGACACTAGACAGAAGCTTAGAGCTTGGTGGACTTTCTGTTTTGGTCAAACTTCCTAAAGTTCTCCATATTCACGAAACAAGAACTTGAGTTAGGTAAGTTCTTGTTTGATTCGTTTCTCAAATTCAAAGCGGTGAATACAAATTGCATAGAATAAGATATTCACTGCCCAAACCACCCAACCTGTCCATAAATTATGACTCAGGAAATGTGCTCCACGCATCATTTGTCCCCAACCCATCATAAAGCCCAAAATAATGCCTGCAATGAGATAAAAATAGGCACGTTTAGGTTGTTCAAGACGATAAACAAAATAACCTGTCATTAAAATAAATCCAGCGCTTGCATGGCCGCCTGGAAAGCAATGCCCATGCTTAGCAGTGAAGTCCCATACATAACTTAAAGCAGTAGGATGAATCATATTCCAAGGGCACGCATGAGCCGATTGTGATTTTAAGAGGCCAACTATACCGCTACCAACCATACTCACAAAAAACATATAGCCATATTGCCAGCGATAAGGCTTTAATTTTTCAACTTTAAATGAAGCAAGCCACAGGCCGAAAAAGATAACGTAAACCGTAGTAATGATTTGTTTAACAATTTCATGATTCAGTCTTTCAAGATACCAATTATCCCGATTGAAAAAATGACCTGTTGAATCAATCCAAGGGTGGATGAGATACATGTCAATTTTTCCACCCACAGGGAAAACGATCAAAAGCAGGAAAAAACTGAAAAAAAGAAGAATGATATTAAGCTGAAAAAATTGTTTTTGTTGATTCATGCCATGCAACATCAATTAAATTGTGAGTAAAGGCATTACATAAAATTAAGCTTAAATTGCTCTTAAACTATACGAAGAAAGAAGTTCAATTTTCTTTAAAAAATAAAAAAAGCGACAAGAAGTATCGTCGCTTAGAGCACTTTAACAAGTATTAAAACATACCTTCTTCAGAGTTTGCTGAAATCTTATGAATAGATAAATCTGCACCACGGAACTCGTCTTCTTGAGATAAACGAATGCCGATAGTTGCTTTAAGCAAGCCGTAAACAATAAAGCCGCCAGCAAGTGCAATGGCTATCGCGAGCGCTGTCCCGATGAGTTGAGAGATGAATGAGACACCGCCTAAACCACCAAGCCATTGCTGACCAAATAGACCTACTGCAATACCACCAAATGCACCGCATACGCCGTGCAAAGGCCATACACCGAGTACATCGTCCACTTTGAGTTTGTTTTGAGTATAGGTGAATAGATATACAAACATTGCACCAGCTGCACCACCAATAATAAGCGCACTAATTGGGTGAACAATGTCAGAGCCTGCACAGATCGCAACTAAGCCTGCAAGTGGGCCGTTGTGTAAGAAACCAGGGTCATTTTTCCCAATTGCATTGGCTGTAATTGTTCCGCCGACCATTGCCATGAGCGAGTTAATGGCAACCAGACCAGAAATCGCATCAACACGCTGAGCACTCATCACGTTAAAGCCAAACCAGCCAACAATTAAAATCCATGAACCAAGCGCCAAAAAGGGAATAGAAGAAGGTGGATGAGCACTTACACGACCATCTTTCTTATAACGACCAGAACGTGCACCCAATAAAATCACGGCTGCAAGTGCAATCCAACCGCCCATGGCATGAACTACGACTGAACCAGCAAAATCATGAAAAGCTGCACCGAAGGTTGCTTCTAACCACTTTTGCAAACCGTAGTTACCATTCCAGACCATGCCTTCAAAAAACGGATAAACCAGCGCCACCAAAGCAAGTGTCGCAATTGCTTGTGAACGCATTTTTGCACGTTCAGCAATACCACCCGAAATAATGGCAGGGATTGCCGCAGCAAAAGTAAGTAAAAAGAAGCAACGCATAAGATTGTAGCCATGATCACTTGATAAAACCGTTCCATCATGGAAGAAGTGCTGACCATACGAAATGTAATAGCCAACAAAAAAATATGCGATTGCAGAGAGAGCAAAGTCAGTCAGAATTTTACTCAGTGCGTTCACCTGATTTTTATGGCGAACCGTACCAAGTTCCAAGAATGCAAAACCTGCGTGCATGGCAAGAACCAAAACTGCACCAAGTAATAAGAAAAATAGATCTACATTTTGCATAGCATGCTCGAAAAAAGTGCTAAATTCCATTTTGGAACAAATCTGGGTCTGTAAATTGCACCAAAATAGATTTAAGGAATCTAAAAACCTAAGTTTGTCGAAACAAACTCAATTGCATAAAAGTGAATATGCAATAAGTGCACCAATTTGAATTAGAAAAGTGGTTTTTGGCGATAAATGGTGCGCCGATTTGGTCAGCATGGGCAGTAATAGCGCTTTTTACGTTACAAGTCATCTAATATGTTTATAAAATGACCTAAAAAAGTTCGTTATTAAAATATAAAACGAATTAAATTCCTACTAAATTATTTATTAGACCAAACCTCTTGAGCAACTTCTATAAATGCTTTCACAGCAGGACTCATATGCTTTTTATTTTTCACTGCAAGGCCGATAGAACGTTGAAGATTCGGTTTAAAAGGGCGTTTGACCACGTTAGGATAGAGTGAGAGTAATTCTTTGGTAATGACCATATCAGACACAATGGACACCCCTAATTGATTGTGAACCATGCTGACGATACTCAGAATTTGTGAAACATAAAATTTGATGTCTGGTTTCACATTAAAGTTTTTTAAAATTAATTCGACCTGATGTCGACTACCAGCCATCGTCATAATAAAAGGGCAGTTTTCTAGCTGTGCTGGATCAATGTAGAGCTGCTCTGCGAGTGGGTAACCACTCGGAATTAAGGCAACAAAACGGTCTTCAATTAAAGGGAATGTATCAAAACGCTCATCTGGCATAATCAAAAAACCAACTTCTATGCGCCGTTCTAATAACCATTGAGCAACTTCTTTATCTTCACCTTCATCAATATAAATTTCGATTTTAGGGTAGCGTTGCCGAAAGGTTTCTAAGATTTCAGGCAATAGATAAATGGATGATGAAGCCCCAAAAGATCCGATATGTAATGTGCCTTCATTTAATCCATGGATCGCAGCCACTTCTTTTTCTAATGTATTGGAAATACTCAATAGCTCTTTTACATGAGTGAGTAACTGCTGACCTGTTGTAGTCAGCTCAATATCACTTTGAGTTCTTGAAATGAGGTTAATCCCCCATTGTTGTTCTAATGACTTAAGCGCATGAGAAACTGCCGACTGTGAAATTCCCAGCTTTTCTGCTGTAGCAGTAAAGCTTTTTAGTTCAGCAATAAGTGCGAAAATTTCAAGCTGGGTAAATGTCATGTTGTACTTATTATGAGTAAAAACTCATTTTATCATGAGTTTTCATTATCTTTAATATATGAGTAAGCCAAAGGAATTGCCAAAAAATAGCAAGCCCTTCAACCAAACTCGAGTAAAGAAATGAATAGCATTGTTTTATCTCTTTTTCCCTTAGTTGCATTAATTGCATCGGGATACCTGTTTAAAAAATATCGTTTTTTTAGCGATGAGTTTTGGGCTGGGGCAGAGAAGCTCAATTACTATATTTTATTTCCCGCTTTGCTTTTTAGTACGCTATCGACTGCGAAAATTGACTTACAAAGCTTGAGTACAGCCATTATTGCCATGTTGATTGTGGTTTTGGCAGTCACCATTTTCTTGTACCTACTTCGCGTGTTTTGGCACATACCGCCCGCACGCTTTGGTGTACACGTACAAAGTATGGTTCGCTTTAATACTTATATTGGTTTGGCTTTAGTGACTTCGCTTTTTAAAAGTGAAGGAATGGCAATACTGGCGATTTTATTGGCGCTTTGCATTCCACTTGTGAACGTTATTTCGGTACTTGCTTTAACCTCTAAAGAACACATGGCAATTAAACCTGTTTTGATTGCGCTCCTTAAAAACCCGTTAATTGCATCGTGTGTGGTGGGAGCGGCAGTCAATGCACTTCACATCCCGATTTGGGAAGGATTTTCTAGCTTTATTAAGCTTTTTTCAGTGTCGAGTTTGCCACTGGGTCTGTTATGTGTGGGTGCAGCTTTACAGTTTATGCAAATTAAAAAAGACATTGTGATATTGGCGGCAGACACTTTTGCACGACTTTTAGCAGTGCCTGCCTTGGCTTATATGATCTGCATGTGGTTTGGTTTACCAAGCCTACAAACACAAATTTTAGTGATTTTCTTTGCATTACCGACAGCCTCTGCTTCATACATTTTAACTAAGGTTTTGGGTGGCGACAGCCAACTCATGGCAGCCGTGATTAGCTTTCAAACTTTATGTGCTGCCGTGACCTTGCCATTAGTGATTTGGTGGATCTCTTAGGTTATAACTTAGATAAGTCACCTTCTATTTTCTAAAAATTAATAAGCCGATTCTGACTTAAAGAATGCTTTGCTACCTTCCTTATCTGATTATTGCTACACTTTTTCTTTTTCAGGTGGATGAGTATGTCCTTTGATCTCAAAGTGAGCTTACAGCAAAGGTCTGAGCCGTCTGCACAGCAGAAAAAACTTAATCGCCTGATTGATAAAATAGAGCAGCAAAAAGTTAGCCTGAGTACATGGCAAAATGCGCAAGCTGAGATTCAACAGCACATACGTCAAAAACTGATGCCTGTGTATAGCGATTTGCATGAGGTTTTATTTCAGCAGTTAGATCAACTCTGGAATATGCTGCATAGTCATGAGTTTTCTAAAGCGGATATGCAACAACTGGATGGAAAAATTGCTCAGCTTGCACAAATGTTGAAGCGGTCAAAAATGCTATCTGCTGAGCAGTTGGATTTAGTGAAGCAAATCGATATCTTTTATCAGCAACATACACAAGAGTCGGTAAAAAAGAATAAAAAAGCTCAGTCAATAAAATCTGAATATGAAGAAACTGCTGAGCAAGGTGTAGAGCTAGAAGATGACTTTGAACAGTATGCTGCCGAGCAACAACAAGCGCGAGAACAAGCCAAACAGCAAAGACAGCAACAAAAACGTGAACAAGCCGAGCAAATGGCAGCGCAGTCACTCAAAACAGTCTATTTAAAAATTGCCGCGATGATTCACCCAGACCGTGAGCGAGATGAAACAAAAAAAGAAGAAAAAACTGAGTTATTCCAACAGGCAAGTCAGGCCTATGAAAAGCAGGATTTGTTTTATTTACTCAAACTCCAGTTACAGCTTGAACAGAATAAAGGGCTAGGCGCTAAAGAACTATCTGCGGAGCAGTTGAGGTTTTATAAACTGGCTTTGGATGCACAAAGTCAGCAGCTTGAAAGTCAAATAGCTGAAATTTTGGACTCTTTTCAGTTAGCCAAGAATGTAAAAGCAGAGCATGTACATATCAGTGATGTTTATAAAGCTGTAGATGCTGACTGTACTGAGTTAAAACAACAGTTGAAGTGGGAAAAGGAACGTTTAAAGCATATGAAAAAGGTAAGTGGGGTGGAGATGTTGTTGGGGCATGGGGTTTTGTAGCTATCTATCACAAAGGGATAGGTAGCTACAAAAATTACGCAGATTGTTTAAGTTTTAATTGTTCAATTTCTTCAAGAGCAGTACGCCATTTGCTATCTTTTTCTAAATAACCACGAAGAATAGCTGAAAATGCGTAATGAGATTTGAGTCGATGTTTAATATCATCTGCTTTTTTAATTTTCTCTGCTTCTTGCCAGTTATCTAGTTCTCTAAAGAATTCTCTTCTTAAAGCTAGAAAGTCATTATGAACTTCGAAAATTTTTTCTCTTAAATCTTCTTTGCTTACTTCTTGGATGCCGCTATTTGCATTATTAAAGCATTTAGATATTAGTTCCTTAGCCGTCTCAGTTTTAGCATGATATACATGATCATTTGGACACGCATTAATTACTTCAATGTCTTCATCAGGCATTCTGTAATAGACTTTTATCCATTCTTCGACTAAGTGATCTTGATTACAACAATCGAGCATATCATCATAATATTTATTTTTAATAGAATTACACCTTGAACAAGCATAATAGAGATTGTTCCAATCAAGTTTTAAGCTTTCATCGTCTAGATGTGGAATGAAATGTTCAACATTCAAATTTGGGAAATGTTTTTGTTCACAGATATAACATTTCGCATGAAAATCTTTTTTTAACTGCCTAACAACAGCAGGATCTTTATAGTCTTTAGTAGTCCAGTCTGTTGGTCTAGGAGATTTGGATACTTTAAACATCTAAATCCTCCAACTGATTATGATCAGCAAGTAGATTGATGGCTTGCAAATAAAGATTTTTTAACTTTTTGTCTAATAGACCATTTCTTTCTAATTGAATAAGGCCTTTGACAATAGATCTTATATTGTCATAGTTAATTGAACTTTCATTTAAAAGGTCTTTTAGGGTTTCAATAGACTTATTTATCTCTGCACTAATAGGGTTTACGTGAAATAACCCTTTGATAACTGCTTCATAAGAATATCTACTCAAATCCTCTTCAAAAAATTCACCGCTTGAGATGTCATAAACTACGGTATCAGCAGTAGATGTAATAACAAATGGAGAGTGTGTACTAACAATAAACTGAACTTCAGGAAATGATCTAATCAGGAATGGTAGAATTTTCTTTTGCAATGAAATGTGCAAATGTACATCAATTTCATCAATAATTACTATTCCCTCTAAGTCCATATGATTAATATCTAATAAGCATGTTCGCATTAGAAGACTTGAGTAAATATTAAAAATTGCTTTAAATCCGGAAGGAAGTTCATTTAAACCAAAAAACTTATCTCCATTATTCTGGATTATTAATACCCGATCATTTTTGTCATCAAATGAGAGTTGTGTAGTATTATTCTCGAAAATAAACTTAAGATCATTTTCAACTTTATTAAGCCATTTTTTATGTTTATTTCTTTGTGAACTATTTAATAAATTTTTTCTTTCTTCAATTATATATCTTTCAAAAGAACCTTCTAGCTCATGATCAAAAAGATTCAGAGCTTTATCTTTGTAATATTCTATATCACAAATACTATAATAGTTTCCCATAGTTAGATGAGTTTCTGGAAAATATAATCTAGATGCTGTAAATAACAAACAAACTGCTGATTTTTTTAAGATCTTATTTTTAAGTGAGCTTGGGTCATAAAAACTAATATTAATTTTCTGATTAATTAATTCCATAAAATTTTTTTCTATTATGTTCTTTGAGTTTTTTATATGTTCTACTTTATTGAAGAAGTATTTTTTTGAGTTGTCATTATAAAACAATTGGGATTCTATATCATCTTTAGGGTCAAAGTTAGTATAGATATCGGTGTATTTTATATTTGATTTATGATAGGTATATTCAGTGAGAAAAGATAAAAATTTTCTATTATATGTTGAGTATATTTTTTCGATATTTTCCTTGAAAGCAGATTCGGGAAGTATTTCTTCATTTGATAAAATGTAGTCTAAATCTTTTAAAAAGTCTTCATCTATGTCTAATACATCTTTATATGTATTAATTTCTTTGGAGATATTAAGAAATTTTGAGTAGTTATTTTGTTTTTTTTTAAGTTTACTTAAATCTATATTTTTTTTAACTTGATTATAGAGTTCATTTAAAAAAACGGTTTTTCCTGCACCATTGTTACCTGTAATAATTAAATTTTTACCTTGAATGTTTAATCTA
>Ga0209795_10000869_pt1 | contig 20555 bp, 19 predicted proteins | sample AgamicOrMarz_FD_187166 | JGI IMG/M metagenome (GOLD analysis project Ga0209795, IMG submission 187166) | Agave microbial communities from Guanajuato, Mexico - Or.Ma.rz (SPAdes) (version 2) | ecosystem: Host-associated > Plants > Phyllosphere > Phylloplane/Leaf | place: Guanajuato, Mexico...
CCCCACCATAATTGCCTAGATATACACCAATCTTGGATATTATGCATCCAGTTAAAATAAATATTTTCATATTTCTTAGGTACAAATTTTATATATCCATTTTCTACTGCTTCTATAGCTACTTTTGAAAGTTTAGTTGTACGTACATACCACTGATCAGTTAACATAGGTTCTATAATTACTCCACTACGATCCCCGTATGGAATAATTACATTATATTTTTTTATTTCTTGTATAAGATTAAGACGTTTAAATTCTAAAATAATTTTATCTCTAGCATAAAAACGTTCTATATCTCTAAAATATGGAGGAATATAACTAAGTGTAGATTTATTATAATAGTTATTATTATTTAAAAAAACTTCTGATTTTTTTTTAATCTTACCATCTAATGTTAATATGTTAACTATTGGTAATTTATTACGTTTACCTAAAGCATAGTCATTAAAATCATGAGCAGGAGTAATTTTCATGCATCCAGTACCTTTATACATATCAACATATTCATCGCTTATTATTTTAATTTTTCTTCCTATTATTGGTACTAGTACATATTTTCCAATAAGATTATTATAACGTTTATCTTTAGGATTAACTGCTATTCCTGTATCACCTAATATTGTTTCAGGACGTGTAGTTGCTACTACAATATAATTTAATCCATCTGATGTAGTTATATTGTTGATAAGTGGATAACGTAGATGCCATATAAAACTTTTTATTTTACGGTTATCTACTTCTAGATCCGAAATAGCAGTACGTAGTTTAGGATCCCAATTTACAATTCTTTTACCGCGATAAATTAAATTTTCATTATATAGTCTTATAAAGACTTCTTTTACAGCATTAGAAATTCCTTTATCCATAGTAAATCGTTCACGTTCCCAGTCTACTGAATTACCTAGACGGCGCATTTGATTATTTATAGTATTTTTTGAATTATTTTGCCATTTCCAAATTTTTTCAATAAATTTATCACGGTTATAATCTAGTCTTGTTTTCCCTTCTTCACTATTTATTTTTCTTTCTACTACCATTTGTGTAGCTATGCCAGCGTGATCTGTACCTACTTGCCATAGAGTATTTTTACCTTGCATTCGTTGATAACGTATAATAATATCCATAATTGTTTGTTGGAATGCATGACCCATATGTAAGCTACCAGTTATATTAGGAGGTGGAATCATTATGCAATAACTATCATTAGTAGTATCATTATTAGGTTTAAAATAACCTTTTTTTTCCCATTTTTTATATATTTTTTCTTCTATATTTTTTGGATTATATATTTTTTCCATTTTTATTATTCACTACTTTTAGGTTGTTACTTTTTATTATTTTTTATATAATAAAAATATAAAAAAATACTTTATTATTAAATAATAATACTGTCTTAATAAATAAAAAATATATATGTTATTAATATATTATTTATTTATGTATATATTAAATTATATTTATTAAAATATATAATTTATATAAGCCGAAGTGGCGAAATAGGTAGACGCATTTGATTCAAAATCAACCGCCTTTTAGGTATGCCGGTTCGATTCCGGCCTTCGGCATATATAATTTATAGATATATATGCAAAATTTTTTAGTACTATAATTTTATTATTTTATATAAAAAAAAGATATAATTATTTAATAGTTAAATAATACATAAATTTTATTAAATACTTTATTTAAATTTTTATAATTTAATTGTTAAATATTAATAAAAATAAAAAATTAAATTAAACTTGAAAAAAAAAATATTGATACAATATTTTTATTTATAATTAAAAATATATTTTTAAGGAGGATAATATGACATATCGTTCTTTTTCTCTTATTCCTTCATTAAGTAATAATATAATTTCTGATCGTTTTACACAAATGGATAATCTTTTTAGCAGAATAACAGGTGAAAAACCATTGTCTGATACACCAAATTACGATCTAATACAAAAAAATAAAGATAACTATGAACTTACAATTAGTGTACCAGGTTATTCACAAGAAAATTTAGATATTTCAGTATTAAATAATCAATTAAAAATAATTGGAAAAAATGAATTAGAACAATCAAAAAATGAAAAAGAAGATATAAAATGGTTACATAAAGGAATAAAAAAAAGTTCTTTTTCATTAATTTTTAATTTAGATCATAGAATAAATATAAACAAAGCTTACTTAGATAAAGGTTTATTAAAATTAAAATTTACATATGACATACCTGAAGAAGAAAAACCTAAAAAAATTTCTATAACTATTAATAATAGTGATACAGGAAAAGTTATAAATAAATTATAATTAAAAAGGACGCACAAATTTTTTTGCGTCCTTTTTAAATTAATTGATTTAATAATTTATATATAATTCATAGTACTTATTTTATATATAAAATTTAATTATTATTAAATAATAAAATATATTATTTATGTAATTTATAAAAAAAATAATTAATAAAATACTAAATTATATTTTTTTATATGATTCTAAATAAGAAAAAATACTAGACATTTTTTAATTAATATATAAAATTATATATTAATAATTAATTATATATTAAATTTATTATTTTTAATATTTAATTTTATAAATTCAAAAAAAATGAAAACTTTTATAGCAAAAAATAAAAAATTTAGTAATAACTGGTATATTATTGACGCTAATGGTAAAATTTTAGGACGTCTTGCTAGTGAATTAGCTATACGTCTACGTGGTAAACATAAAGAAGTATATACTCCACATATAGATACTGGTGATTATATAATTGTTATAAACGCTAAAAAAATAATTGTTACTGGTAATAAAATGAATAATAAAAAATATTATCGTTACACAGGATATGTAGGTGGTATTAAAGATACTACATTTAAAGAAATGATTATGCGTAAACCTACAAGGGTGTTAGAAATTGCTGTTAAAGGTATGTTACCTAAAGGACCATTAGGTCGTGTAATGTATCGTAAACTTAAAGTATATGAAGGTACACAACATAATCATTTAGCGCAAAAACCTCAGATTATAGATATTTAATTAGGATTAAATAGGTAATGATTGAAAATCAATACTATGGCACTGGTAGAAGAAAAAAATCTTCTGCTCGTGTATTCATTAAGTATGGAAGTGGTAATATTATTATAAATAATAGTATTTTAGAAAATTATTTTTTTCGTGAAAGTGACCGTATAGTAGTTTGTCAACCGTTAAAGTTATTAAAAATTGAGAATAAGCTAGATATATATATTACTGTAAAAGGTGGTGGTGTTTCTGGTCAGTCAGGTGCTATTAGACATGGAATTTCTAGGGCATTAATATTATATAATAAAAATTTTCGTATTGATCTTAGAAAATATGGATTTTTGACTAGAGATGCTCGTAAGGTTGAACGTAAAAAAGTTGGATTACGTAAAGCACGTAGACGACCGCAATTTTCAAAACGTTAAATAAATAGATATTTTTTATTTATTAAATATATTTAAAAAAAATAAATTAATATGGTTAAAATAAATAAAATTTCTTTTATTTCAAAATCAACACTTTATTTAGTACCTACCCCAATTGGTAATTTAGCCGATATAACTTATAGAGCACTATATATATTACGTAATGTAGATATGATTGCTGCTGAAAATATATACAATACAGATATTTTATTAAAAAAATTTGATATAAAAAAAAAATTTTATCATTTAATGAATATAATGAAAATAAAAATACAAAAATTTTATTATCAAAATTAAAGAAAGGTAAAAGTATAGCACTTGTTTCTGATGCTGGTACACCTATTATTAATGATCCTGGTTATTATCTTGTATGTAGTTGTAGGGAAGAAGATATTAATATAGTACCTTTACCAGGAGCATGTGCAGCTATAACTGCTTTATCAGTATCAGGGTTACCTTCAAATCGTTTCTGTTATGAAGGTTTTTTACCAAATAAAAGAAAAAAACGTTTATCTTTTCTTCAATCATTGAAGAAAGAATCACGTACAATTATTTTTTATGAATCTACACACCGTATACTTGATAGTATACAGGATATGGTAACTATATTTGGTCCAAATCGTTATCTAGTTATAGCTAGAGAATTAACTAAACATTGGGAATCTATTATTGGAGCACAAGTAGGTAAATTATTATTTTTGATTAAAGATGATAAAATAAGTAGTAAGGGTGAAATAGTTTTAATAGTTAATGGATATAATTATAAAAAAAATAATAATATTGAATTATTATCACCTGAAGTTATTCGTACATTAAATAGACTAAAATGTGAATTACCAATAAAAAAAGCTATATCTATAACAGCAGAAATATATAATTTAAAAAAAAATTTTATATATAGTTATATACTTAAAAATTACGATAATAAATAAAAAATTTTATTATAATTTTAGAGTCGACTAGACAGTCGCTATTTAATTTAAATAGAGGAAAGTCCGGGCTCCATAGGGCAGAGTGCCAGGTAATACCTGGGAGGTGCAAACCTACGAATAGTACAACAGAAAAAAAACCGCCAATGGTTTTATATAAATCAGGTAAGGGTGAAAAGGTGTGGTAAAAGCGCACCGTGTAATTGGTAACAATTACTGCATTGTAAACTCCACTTGGAGCAAGGCCAAATAAAGGTTTATAATATATTGCCCGTATTTAACCTGGGTAGGCTGCTTGAGCTAATACGTGAGTATTAGCCTAGATTAATGACTGTCCAAGACAGAACCCGGCTTAACGGTCGACTCTTTATTTATTTAAATATTTATTAAAATTTATATTTGGCCCCTGCTGGATTTGAACCAGCGACCAAGCGATTATGAGTCGCCTGCTCTATCCCCTGAGCTAAGGGGCCAATTATATTATTTATTATAATATATTAAATAATTAAAATATATATTAATTTATAATATTTAAATTAATCATCTAAGAAACTACGTAATAATTCTGAACGACTAGGATGACGTAGTTTTCTTAATGCTTTTGCTTCTATTTGACGTATACGTTCACGAGTTACATCAAATTGTTTACCTACTTCTTCAAGAGTATGGTCAGTATTCATATCAATACCAAAACGCATGCGTAGAACTTTAGCTTCACGATTAGTAAGACCAGATAGTACATTATGCGTAGCTGAACGTAAATTATCTGATGTTGCTGAATCTAATGGTAATTCAATAGAATTATCTTCTATAAAATCACCAATATGAGAATCTTCATCATCACCAATAGGTGTTTCCATGGATATTGGTTCTTTTGCAATTTTTAGTACCTTACGAATTTTTTCTTCTGGCATAAACATACGTTCAGCTAACTCTTCTGGTGTAGGTTCACGTCCAACTTCTTGTAGTATCTTCCTAGAAATACGATTTAATTTATTTATTGTTTCAATCATATGTACAGGAATACGGATAGTACGTGCTTGATCTGCAATAGAACGAGTAATAGCTTGACGAATCCACCATGTTGCATATGTAGAGAATTTATAGCCACGTCGGTATTCAAATTTATCTACTGCCTTCATTAGTCCTATATTTCCTTCTTGAATTAGATCTAAAAATTGTAAACCACGATTAGTATATTTTTTAGCTATAGAAATTACTAAACGTAAATTAGCTTCAACCATTTCTTTTTTAGCTCTTCTTGCTTTAGCTTCTCCTATAGAGATTCTGCGATTTATATCTTTTAATTGTTCAATAGTTAGACCTGTCTCTTTTTCTATTTTAATTAATTTTTTTATGCTTTTTTGTACATCTATATTAACTTTATTTAATTTTTCTGACCAATTTTTATTCATAGATAATGCAGTATCAAACCATGTTTTATTAGTTTCATTACCTACAAATAAAGTAATAAAAATTCTTTTAGGCATTTTACTTATGTCTACGCATAGTTTCATAATTATACGTTCCTGAATACGTACTCTATCCATCATAGTTCTCATATTTTTTACTAGATAGTCAAATTGTTTTGGTACTAGGCGAAATTGTTTAAATATATTAGAAAGATTTATAATTTCTTTTTCTGCTTTAGCATTATTACGTCCTTTAGTTTTTATAATATTACAAGCTACTTCATAATGCTCTCGTAATTCTATAAATTTTAATTTTGCTAATTCAGGATCAATATGATTATAATCATCTTCAGCATTTTTATTATAATCATGTTCTTCATCATTATTATGATTATCATACTTTGATGATGTATAAAATTCATATTTAATATTATTAAATGAATTATCTATTTTATTATTATGATCAACAAATCCAGTTATTATATCTGATAATCGTTTTGATCCTTTTTCAACACGTTTATATTGATCTAATAAATAAGTTATAGCTTCAGGATACTCTGCAACAGATGATTGTACTTGATTAATACCATCTTCTATTCTTTTAGCAATATCTATTTCTCCTTCACGAGTTAATAATTCTACTGTACCCATCTCACGCATATACATACGTACTGGATCTGTAGTACGACCTATATCTGATTCAACATTAGATATTACCTGTACAGCAGCTTCTGCAGCATCTTCATCAGTATTAGAGTTATCTTCTGCTAACATAAGATCATCTGCATCAGGTGCTTCTTCCATAACATGGATACCTAGATCATTAATCATCTGTATAATATCTTCTATTTGATCTGAGTCAATTATATCTTCAGGTAAGTGATCATTAACCTCTGCAAATGTTAAATATCCTTTTTCTTTACCACGATTAAGAAGTAGCTTTAACTGGGATTGCTGATTTTTCTCCATAATACTACATCCATAAATATTTTTATAAAAAAATTAATTATTAAAATTAAAAAAATTAAAAGTAAATTATTTTTACTATTTATATTTTTTTGCTAGTGCTATATTTATAGACCATAATTCCTTACGCTCTTTTATATTAATTCCATTTTTTCTATCAATAGCAATAAGTTTTTCTTGTCTTTGTTCTAATATAGATTTATATAGACTAACAAGAGTATCAGTAAACATTTTTACTATAATATTTTTTTTAATCATGTTGTTCCATGTGGCTAATGTTTCAAGTTGTGGATATAATTTATCATTTCTATAAATTTCTAGTAATTGTCCTGTATTTAATTTTTTTTCTTTACAAGTATTAACTATCTTTATGAATAACATTATTCCTGGTTTATTAGATTGTTCTAGTTCATGTGTAGTTGGTACTAATGTAGCTAATTTTGGGTTTTGTACTATTAATCCTATTAATGTACGCATAGTTGAATTTTTTAAATTAGGTAATTTTGAATAAATATTTATTTTTTTAGAATATTTATTTATTATTTTTTCTAATTTTATATCATCTATAATCCCTAATTTATTACCTAGTTGTTTATATAAATATATACGTAAAGTTTCTCCTGCTACTTTTTTAATAAGAGGTAGTGCTAAAGTACTTAGTTTAGCACGGCCATCTATGCTGCTTAGATCTACTTTTTGCATAAGTATATAGAAAAAAAATTTAGATAATGGCTGTGCATATTTTATATATTGTTCAAATGCTTCTTTACCTATTTTTCTTATTAGTTTATCTGGATCATATCCATTAGGTAAAAACATAAAAAGTAGCTGACGACCATCTGTTAAGTAATTTAATGAATTTAATAAAGTACGCCAAGCTGCTTTTCTACCTGCATAATCCCCATCGTAACAACAAATAATTTTATCAGTAATACGATACATTAATTGGATATGTTTATAAGTTGTAGAAGTTCCTAATGAAGCTACTGCATAATTAATACCGAATTGGGATAATGCTAATACATCCATATATCCTTCTACTATTAATATTTTAGATAATTCATTATTATTTTTATTAGCTTCATATAATCCATATAAATTATTTCCTTTATTAAATATTTCTGTTTCAGGTGAATTTATATATTTAGGTTTATTATTTTTACTACTTTCAGTATCAATTGTTCTACCTCCAAATCCAATTACTCTTCCAAATTTATCATGGATAGGGAACATGATTCTTTTGCGAAAACGATCATAAGTTTTACCATTTATATTATTTACAATTAGCATACCAGTCTTATTAATGGAGTTATCTTCTAAGTAATTAAATTTTTTATTTAAAGTATCTAAATAATTAGGTGCAAAACCAATATTAAATTTTTTAATTATTTCATCGTTTAATCCTCTTTTTTTTAAATATTTGTATGCTTGAATTGAAGATTTTTCAAAAAGAATTTTATGATAAAATAAACTAATTTTTTCCATTATTTTATATATTTTATTTATATTATATTTTTTATTATATTCTTTTTTATTTTCATATGGGACCTCTAGACTATATCTAGTAGCTAGATCTTCAATAGATTCTATAAAGTTAAATTTATAATAATTCATTATAAAATCTATAGCATTACCATGAGCACCACAACCAAAACAATGAAAAAATTGTTTTTCTTTATTAACAGTAAAAGAAGGAGTTTTTTCATTATGAAATGGACAAGAAGCAATAAAATTATTTCCTTGTTTTTTAAGTTCAATTCGTTCGTTGATAATATTTACTATATCTGTACGCTCTAATAAGTCATTAATAAATAAATTAGGTATTTTTCCTGTCATAATATGTTCCATTAATAAATTATAAAATGACAATAAGCCACGTAATTAGTTTTTATAGGCTAAAAATAAATAACAATGATTTATGTAAATAAATTTTTTATATAAATAAAAAAATATTAATACATACGAATACGTTTTACGTTTTCTCTAGCTATTTTTTTTATATGACGTTTTATTGCAGATGCTTTAGCACGTTTGCGTTCAGTAGTAGGTTTTTCATAGAATTCACGACGACGTACTTCAGAAAGAACACCTGATTTTTCGCATGAACGTTTAAAACGACGAAGTGCTACCTCAAATGGTTCGTTTTCACGTATTTTAATTATAGGCATAATGTTATTCCATAAATAATATTTATATTTAATATAAATATAATACTTTAAATATATATATTTTGCCTAGTATGCATATATAATATATATTTATTTATAATTTTTATATTAATAAATATTATATAATTTAATTAATTATTTAAATATTATTATGCGTATATTAGGTATTGAAACATCATGTGATGAAACTGGTGTAGCAGTTTATGATAATAAAAATGGACTTATTGCTAATAAATTATATAGTCAAGTTAAATTACATTCTAATTATGGAGGAGTAGTACCTGAGTTAGCATCACGTAATCATGTTATAAAAACTATACCATTAATTAAGGAAGCTCTTTCTCAGAGTAGTTTATGTATTACTGATATTGATGGTGTTGCTTATACTGCAGGTCCAGGTTTAGTAGGAGCTCTTATGGTAGGAGCAACTATTGGTCGTGCTATTGCTTATGCATGTAAAGTTCCAGCTATTGCTATAAATCATATTGAAGGACATCTTCTTACAATTATGATGGAAGATAATCCACCGTCTTTTCCTTTTGTAGCTTTACTTGTTTCAGGTGGTAATACACAACTTATAGCTGTAAAAAATATAGGAAAATATTTTTTATTAGGTAAATCTATTGATGATTCAGCCGGTGAAGTATTAGATAAAACAGCAAAACTACTTGGATTAGGTTATCCTGGTGGTAAAATTTTGTCTTATATAGCTAGAAGAGGTATAACTGGACGTTATAAATTTCCTAGGCCTATGATAAATAGGCAAGGATTAGATTTTAGTTTTTCTGGTTTAAAAACTTCTGTTGCTAATACTATTCGTTCTGTTAGCGTTGATGATGAGCAGAATTGTGCTGATATAGCACGTGCATTTGAAGATGCAGTAGTAGATACTTTATCTATTAAGTGTTGTCGTGCTTTAGATAATACTGGATTTAATCGACTTGTTATTGCAGGAGGAGTTAGTGCTAACAGAACTTTACGCATACGTCTTACAGATATAATGCGTAATATAGGTAAAAAAGTATTTTTTTCTAGATCTGATTTTTGTACTGATAACGGTGCTATGATTGCATATGCTGGTATGTTAAGATTGCAATTAACAAAAAAGAATAATTTTTATAATGATTTAGAAGTAATGGTAAGACCACGTTGGTCTTTAGAAGAAGATCTTTCTGCTGTTTTTTATAAAAATTAAATTTAATATTATTAATAAATTTATATATAATATAAATATATTTTTATATTTAATTTTTTTTGGATATATATTTGTTAATAATTTTTGCATTTATTATGGGAATAGTAGAAGGATTAACAGAATTTATTCCTGTTTCTTCTTCTGGGCATATGATATTAATAGGAAATTTATTATATTTTAAAGATGAAAATGCTAAAACATTTGAAATATTAATTCAATTAGGTGCTTGTTTAGCTTTAATATTTTCATATTGGCGTCGTATATTTATTATTATTAGTAGAGGAATATATAATAGATATTTACATATAGGGCATATTTTTTTTAGTATATTACCTACTTTATTAAGTGGATTTTTTTTTATAAAAAAATAAAATATATTTTTTTTACACCTAAATATGTAATTTATGCTCTTTTTTTAGGTAGTATATTATTTTTTTATAGTGAAGTTTTTAAACAAAATATTGTTAAAAATATTGATTTTATTACTTATTGGCAAGCATTTTTAATAGGTTGTTTTCAGTGTTTAGCACTTTTTCCAGGTTTTTCTCGTTCAGGTGCTACTATTAGTGGTGGTTTATTAGTAGGATTTAATAGATATGTAGCATCAGAATTTTCTTTTATTATTTCAATACCAATTATATTGGGTGCTACAATACTAGATTTATATTATTATCTTAATTTTATTAAATTACAATATATACCTATTTTTATAGTTGGTTTTATTACTTCTTTTATAGTTTCTATTATTATTATAAAATTTTTATTAAAAAATTTAATAGAAAATATTTCTTTAATATATTTTGCTATTTATCGTTTTATTTTAGTAATTATTTTTTATTTTTTATTAAAAATTTAATAAAATTTTTTCCATTTTTTTAATAAAAATTTACGACGATTATATAATTCTTTAGATATAGATATACCTGTAAAACCATCTTCTATAATTTTTTTATTATTTATTAAAGAAATAATGCGATAAGCTTCTCTAATAAAATTACCTTGAAAATATGAATAATCAAAATTAATACAGGCATTAGCATCAGATTGGCTAGCTATAATAACTTGTTCTAGACGTTCAGGTTTGCGCCATACATCAATTACATTAAATAATTTAATTAATTTATTTGGAGATAATTTTTCTGCATTATGTATTAAGTAATGGTATTTTGTAACTATTTTTGCTATATCGCATATATAATTAGGTACTTTTATACGTTTGCAAAGTTTTTCAACTAATTTTAGTCCTAAAGTACCGTGAGCATAATATATAGGAGATAATTTTTTATCTTTACCTAAATCATGGCAAAGTGTAGAAAATCTTACTGCTATATCATCAGATAAGCGTGCTGCTGTTGTTAAAGTTATTAAAGTATGTAGTCCTGAATCTATTTTACTATGAAGTTTATTTATTGTTGTTTGTATATAGAATAAAGAATCAATTTCAGGAAAAATTATTTTTAGTGCTCCACATTCTCGTAAAACTTTAAAATATATTTGAGGATTATTTGTTATTAATGCTCGTTCTGTTTCTTTCCATATTCTTTCAGGTGAAATAAATTTAAGTTCATTTATCATATTTTTCATTAAATACATTGTTTCAGGTACTATGCGGAATTTAAGATGAAAAAATTTTGCTGCAAATCTTGCTACGCGTAATACCCGTAATGGATCTTCTATAAATGCTTCAGAAACATGTCTTAATAGACGTTTTTTTATATCTTCTTGTCCTTTATATGGATCTATAAAATTTCCATTTTGGTCACAAGCAATTGCATTTATAGTAAGATCTCTGCGGTGTAGATCTTCTTCTAATGTAATATCAGGAGATGTATAACAAGTAAAACCAGTATATCCATTTCCTGATTTTCGTTCAGTTCTAGCTAGTGCATATTCTTCTCTGTTATTAGGATGTAAGAATACAGGAAAATCTTTTCCTACTTTTTTATAACCAGCATTTATCATTTCATTAGGTGTTGCTCCTACTACTAGCCAATCTCTTTCTTGCATAGGAATATTTAATAAAAGATCACGTATAGCACCACCAACAATATATTTTTTCATATTATTTTTACTAATAAATTTTGCCCAGACTTGGAATTGAACCAAGGACACGAGGATCTTCAGTCCTCTGCTCTACCAACTGAGCTATCTGGGCAATTAATTTTTACTATATATTATAATTTTTTTTTATTCAAATTTTATTTATAATAATTATAAATTTATATAAAAAAATATATATTACCCTTGAAGGTCTTATTAAAAGACCCCATTTCATATATTATAATGCAAAGTATTATTGCATAGTATTAATATAAAAACTTATATGAACTTTCTTAAGGAGAGTTATAAATGAAAATACGTCCACTACATGATCGAGTTATTATTAAGCGTAAAGAAGTTGAATCTAAATCTGCTGGAGGCATAGTATTAACAGGTTCAGCAGCAGGTAAATCTACTCGTGGTGAAGTTTTAGCAGTAGGTAAAGGTCGTATTCTAGAAAATGGTGAAGTAAAGGCGCTAGATGTAAAAATTGGCGATATTGTTATTTTTAATGATGGATATGGTGTTAAAGTTGAAAAACTAGATAACGAAGAAGTTTTAATAATGCAAGAAAGCGATATTCTAGCCGTTATTGATGATAAATAATAATAATCTGCAAGTAATTAATCACCTGAACTAAAAGAATTTAAGGGGAAAATGAAATGGCAGCTAAAGAAGTAAAATTTGGTAACGATGCTCGAGCAAAAATACTTAAAGGAGTAAATATTTTAGCAGATGCAGTTAAAGTTACTCTTGGACCAAAGGGTCGTAATGTAGTTTTAGATAAATCTTTTGGAGCTCCATCAATTACAAAAGATGGTGTTTCAGTAGCACGTGAGATAGAACTAGAAGATAAGTTTGAAAATATGGGAGCTCAAATGGTTAAAGAAGTTGCTTCTAAAGCAAATGATGCTGCTGGTGATGGAACAACTACTGCAACTGTTCTAGCTCAGTCTATAGTTAATGAAGGATTAAAAGCTGTTGCTGCTGGTATGAATCCAATGGATTTAAAGCGTGGAATTGATAAAGCAGTAATAGTAGCAGTCGAAGAATTAAAAAAAATATCTGTACCTTGTTCTGATTCAAAAGCTATTGCACAGGTAGGTACTATTTCAGCTAATGCTGATTCTACAGTAGGTGCTCTAATATCTGAAGCAATGGAAAAAGTAGGAAAAGAAGGAGTTATTACAGTTGAAGAAGGATCTGGTCTGCAAGATGAATTAGATGTTGTTGAAGGAATGCAATTTGATCGTGGTTATTTATCCCCTTATTTTATAAATAAACAAGAATCAGGTGCTGTAGAATTAGATAATCCTTATATATTGTTAGCAGATAAGAAAATTTCTAATATACGTGAAATGATTTCAGTTTTAGAGGCTGTTGCTAAGGCTGGTAAGCCATTACTTGTAATTTCTGAAGATGTAGAAGGAGAGGCTTTAGCTACTCTAGTAGTTAATAATATGCGTGGTATTGTAAAAGTAGCCGCAGTTAAAGCTCCTGGTTTTGGAGATAGGCGTAAAGCTATGCTTCAGGATATAGCTATTCTAACTTCTGGTACTGTTATTTCTGAAGAAATAGGTCTTGAACTAGAAAAAGCTACTTTAGTAGATATGGGGCAAGCAAAACGTGTTCTTATTACTAAGGATACTACTACTATTATTGATGGTGTTGGTGATAAAAATACCATTAAGAGTCGTGTTAATCAAATTAATAAACAACGCGAAGAAGCTACATCAGATTATGATCGTGAAAAATTACAGGAACGTATAGCAAAATTAGCTGGAGGTGTTGCTGTAATTAAGGTTGGTGCAGCAACTGAAGTTGAAATGAAAGAAAAGAAAGCTCGTGTAGAAGATGCTTTAAATGCTACACGTGCTGCAGTAGAAGAAGGTGTAGTTTCAGGTGGTGGTGTAGCATTAATTCGTGCAGCAAATAGTATTATTAATTTACGTGGTGATAATGAAGATCAAAATGTAGGTATTAAAGTAGCTCGTCGTGCTATGGAAGCTCCATTACGTCAAATTGTTGCTAATGCAGGAGAAGAACCATCAGTAATTGCTAATAATGTAAAATCTAGTGAAGGCAATATTGGTTATAATGCTGCAACTGATGAATATGGTAATATGATGGATTTTGGTATTTTAGATCCTACTAAAGTAACTAGGTCTGCATTGCAGTATGCTGCTTCTATAGCAGGTTTAATGATAACTACAGAATGTATGATTACAGATTTACCAAAAGATGAAAAATCTGATGTAGGTGGTGGTAGTGCATCAGGTGGTATGGGTAATATGGGTAATATGATGTAAATTTTTTTAAATTTATTATATTTAAAAAATATAAAACCCCTGTATTATAAAATACGGGGGTTTTTATTAAACTTATTTAAAATAAAAATTTATAATTTATTTCATTATATGATAATATATTAATAATATTAAGCGGGAATAGCTCAGAGGTAGAGCACAACCTTGCCAAGGTTGGGGTCACGAGTTCGATCCTCGTTTCCCGCTAAAATTATTTAATTAATTTTATTTAAATAAATAATAATTAAATAGATAATATGGATAATTAAATGATATTTAATTTAAATAAAATTTTATCATTATTATTAATTTTATTTTTTTTAAATAAAAAAGTAATATTAAATAATAGTTTAATGTATTTAAGTACTAAAAATTTTACTAAATATATAGTAAATATGCCTTTTTATAATTTTTATTTATTAAATAATGATAAAAAATATAAATTTTATATTTTTTTAATAAGTATAGAATGTTTAAAAATAAATAATTTTTTAAAAAAATTAATTAAATCAATTTATATTAGTACATTACTAAATAAGTATAATATATATATAAATTTTGAAAAAAAATTAAATATATATAATAAATTAAATAGTTATATTTTTTCTAATTTAAAATCAATAAAATATATTGATATAATAAAAGCAAAAAAAAATATTAATAATAAAAAAAAAAGTTATTGTAGCAATTGATGCTGGACATGGAGGTCAAGATCCAGGTGCTATTAGTAAAAAAGGACTAAAAGAAAAAAATATTACAATAGATATTGCACGTAAATTAAAATTAATATTAGATATTGATCCTATGTTTAAACCAGTATTAATTCGTGATGGTGATTATTTTATTTCAGTTAATTCTCGTTCTGATGTAGCTCGTAATAAAAGTGCAAATGTATTGGTTTCTATTCATGCTGATGCAGTTATTAAAAATAATATAGCTAGTGGTGCTTCTATATTTGTTTTATCTAATTTACGTGCTAATAATGAGATTGATATTTTTCTAAAGAATAATAAAAAAAAAGAAGAATTATTAGGTAGTGCTGGATTATCTACTAATGTAGATAAATATCTTATTAAAGCAGTACTTAATTGTAAATTTAGTTATTCACAGAGAGTAGGATATGATCTAGCAGTAAAAATATTAAATAAATTAAAAAAAATATGTAAAATTCATAAAATAAGACCTGAATATGCTAGTTTAGGTGTATTATGTTCACCTTATATACCATCTATATTGGTAGAAACTGGTTTTATTAGTAATACTATAGAAGAAAAGTTATTAAGTAATAGTACTTATCAAGATAAAATAGTTAAAGCATTATATTTAGGTTTACGTGATTATTATATAGAAAAATCTTTAATAAATAATATTAATAATAAGAATGAATTAAAAAAAAATATAAATAAATATAAAAATAATAATAATAAAATATGTTATATATTTTATTATAAAGTTAAAAATGGTGATACTATTACTAGTATTGCTAGTAGCTTAAATACTAGTGTTAAATTTATTTATTATTTAAATAAATTAAATAATGATTTAATATTTACTGGTCAGAAATTATTTATTCCATAGATTAAATTTCTTAAATATAAGAATATATTATTAATAATAATATTGTTAAATAAAACAAATAAATAGATTATATATAAAGTAATATTTTAATTTTATATATATGAATTATTCATAAAGTATAAAAAAGAGATAAAAATTATGTATAATTCTATAAAAATATTGTCAAAAAAATTAGTTAATAAAATAGCTGCAGGTGAAATTATAGAAAGACCTGCATCAGTAGTTAAAGAACTTGTTGAAAATAGTCTTGATGCTGGTGCTATCTATATATTTATAGATATAGAATTAAGTGGTACGAAAAGTATTCGTATTAGTGATGATGGTTGTGGTATTAGAAAAAATGAATTATTATTAGCATTAACTAGTCATGCTACTAGTAAAATATATACTATTGATGATCTTGATACTATAAATAGTATGGGTTTTAGAGGAGAAGCTTTATCAAGTATAAGTTCAGTTTCTCGTTTTATTTTGACATCACGTACTATAGATCAAAAAGAAGCTTGGCAAGCTTATGTCGAAGGTAGTGATATGGTTTTTAATTTAAAACCTGCTGCTCATCCAGTAGGAACTACTGTAGAAGTTTTAGATTTATTTTTTAATATTCCTGCACGACGTAAGTTTATGTGTACTATAAAAAATGAATTTTTTTATATTGATAAAGTTATTCGTAGTATTGCTTTATCACGTTTTGATGTAACATTTATATTGCAACATAATAAAAAAATAGTACGTAAATATTTAGCTGTTAATAATAATAAAAAAGAAGAAAATTTGCGTAGATTAAGTAATATATGTAGTAAAGAATTTGTAAATAGAGCAATTGAAGTATATTTTAAAGATAAAGATTTATTTATACATGGGTGGTTGGAAAATCCAAATATAGGTGAAGTAGATTGTAATATAAAATATATTTATATTAATAATCGTATTATTATATTTGATAGAGTTATTAATAATGCTATTCGTCAAGTTTATAGTGAACGTTTAATAGTTAAAAAGAAACCTGCATTTGTATTATTTTTAGATTTAGATCCATATCAAGTAGATATAAATGTACATCCTAAAAAAGATAATATAATATTTCGTCAAAAAAGAAAAGTATATGATTTTGTTTATTGTGCAGTTAGTAATATACTAAATAAAAATTTAAGTCAAAAAAATAAAATTTTTAAAATTGAAAAAGATACAATTAGTTATAAAAAATGGATTGAAAAAAATGATATTAATAAAAATAATAATATTATAGATTATAAATTTGAAAAAAAAATTATAAATGAAATTTGTTTAGATAATAAAAATATAGTAAATTCATATTATAGTAGTATGATAAAAAATGTAGAAGATAGAAATGAATTATGTAGTGATAAATTTAAATATTTTTATATTAAAAATAAAATAAAAACAAATATTAAATTATTAACTATTTATAAACAATATTATGCATTAATAGAATATTTATATGGTGATATATTATTATTATCATTGCCATTTGCTGATAATTACCTAAAACAACAACAATTAATACCAGAAAATGGTAAATCATTATATGCATATCCTATTTTAATACCTTATCGTATTACTATAGATAGTAAACAATTAGAATCTATAAAAAATAATAAAAATTTATTAAATGATATGGGAATAATATTACAATTATATAATGATAAAGTAATTATAAAAGCAGTTCCTTTACCATTATATGATCAAAATTTAATTGAATTAATTCCAGAATTATTATTTTATATGAATAATAAATTATGTTTAACATATCAACAAATTGCAGTATGGTTAATTAAAAAAATAAAATTTAAATTTAAATGGAGTTTTTCGCAAGCAATAAAATTATTATCAGATATAGAGATGTTTTCTCCACAATTTTTTACAAAAAAAAATAATAATTTTTTATTTATTTTTAATTTAAAAGAGGCCATTAAAACTATTAATAATGAATTATAGAAATTTATCAGAATTATACAAACCTTTTTCTATATTTATTATGGGACCTACTGCATCTAATAAAACTACTTTAGCATTAGAACTACATAATAAGTTGCCAGTAGATATTATTAGTGTTGATTCTGCGTTAATTTATCGTACTATGAATATAGGTACAGCTAAGCCTAGTTTAGAAGAATTATTAAAATATCCTCATCGATTGATTGATATACGTGATCCTATTGAGTCTTATTCAGTTGCTAATTTTTGTTTTGATGCTTTAAAAGCAATGAAAGAAATTACTAAAGTTGGTCGTATACCTTTGTTAGTTGGAGGAACTATGTTTTATTTTAAGACTTTATTAGAGGGAGGATTATCAAATTTACCTCCAACTGATTATGTAGTACGATCTAGTATTAAAAAAGAAGCAGATATTGTAGGATGGTATAATTTATACAAAAAATTAAAATCTATTGATCCAATAGCTGCTAGTAATATTCATCCTAATGATAAACAAAGATTATTAAGAGCATTAGAAATTATTTTTATTTCAAAAAATAATACATTAACAGAATTAAAAAAAATATTTAGAAAAAAAATAGATTATAAGGTATATCAATTTGCTATTGCTCCAAGTGAACGTACTATATTAAATAATAGTATTGAAAAAAGATTTTATAAAATGTTATTTTCTGGTTTTGAAGAAGAAGTTAGTATGCTTTTTAAACGTGGTGATCTTAATATAAATATGTCATCTATTAGATGTGTAGGATACCGTCAGATGTGGACATATATAGAAGGAAAAATTAATTATGATGAAATGGTTTCAAACGCAATTTCAGCAACTAAAAAACTTGCAAAACGTCAATTAACTTGGTTACGTGGTTGGAATGATGTTAATTGGTTAGATAGTAATAACATTAATTTAGCTATTAATAAGGTATTAAATGTAATTAGTAATAATTAGTTTTATTTAAAATAAATATTTAATATAATAAATATTTGTTTTTATAAATTTATAAATAAAAATAATTATGAACGAATTTATTTATGGTATACATGCAGTACGTGCTTTTTTTTTAAGATATCCTAAATGTGTACTTTGTATTTATACAATAATAGAAGATGATAATTCTAATAAAAGTAGAAAAAAATTAATATATGAACTAAAAAATTATGGTATTAAAATAAATATTGTAAAAAAATTATGGATTAATAATAAATTTAAAGGAACTGTACACCAGGGTATTATAGCTAAAGTAAAAAAAATAAATTATTATTTACAGGAAAAGGATTTATTTAAAGTTTTTGAAAAAAAAAATCCAATTTTACTAGTTTTAGATGGTGTTACAGATCCTCATAATTTAGGTGCATGTATACGTTGTGCTGATGCTGCTGGTGTTATTGCCGTTATTATTCCTCGTCATAATTCTGCTAAAATAAATTCTACTACTAAAAAAGTAGCTAGTGGTGCAGTAGAAACTGTACCAATATTTCGTGTTACTAATTTAGCTCGTACTTTATATTTATTAAAAGATCATGTATGGATTGTAGGTACTACTTTAGAAGCTAAAAAAAATATATATCAAAGTAAATTAAATGGTCCATTAGCATTAGTAATCGGTTCTGAAGGTAATGGAATACGTCGTATAATTTATAAATATTGTGATGAACTTGTTTATATACCAATGGCTGGTTCAGTATCTTCTCTTAATGTTTCTGTAGCTGCAGGAATATGTTTATTTGAAGCTGTTAGACAACGTATAAATTAGTATATAAAATATTAAATTTATTTTTTATTTATTTTTAAAAGTAAAATATATATAATTTATATTTATAAAGTAAGCTTAATATTAAGGAGTAATGCTATGCGTCATTATGAAATTGTTTTAATGATTCATCCTGACCAAAGTGATAAAATTGCTGATATGATTAAACGTTACAGTATTATTATTACTAATTCTTCAGGAAAAGTTCATCGTTTAGAAGATTGGGGTAGACGTCAATTAGCTTATCCTATTAATAAACTACATAAAGCTCATTATATTTTAATGAATATAGAAACTTCGATTAAAATAATAGATGAATTAAAAATTAAATTACGTTTTAATGATGCAATTATTCGTAGTATGATATTAAGAGTAAAAAAAGCTTTTACTAATGCATCTCCTATGCTTAATGTTAAAGAAGAATAAAATTAATTTTTATAAAATATTAAAGATTAATTTATAATGAATGTAAAAAGTATTATATTATAAGGTACTGTGCGTAAAATTAAAATTATTAATATTAGCCAATAATGAATATAAAATTTTAAATTTAGCAATTTTAAGTAAAAATTTAAGCATATTTTTAACTTTATGCATAGTTTTAGTAAGTTATAAAAAATAATAAAATATTAATAATAATATAAGGTTATGATTTTACTGTATAAAATTGTACTATATTCTTAAAAAGGAGATATTATGGTACGTTATTTACGTCGTAGAAAATTTTGTTATTTCACTGCAGAAGGTATTATTGATATAGATTATAAAGATATAGCTATTATTAAAAATTATATTACTGATAGTGGTAAAATTGTTCCTA
>Ga0209795_10000870_pt1 | contig 20541 bp, 16 predicted proteins | sample AgamicOrMarz_FD_187166 | JGI IMG/M metagenome (GOLD analysis project Ga0209795, IMG submission 187166) | Agave microbial communities from Guanajuato, Mexico - Or.Ma.rz (SPAdes) (version 2) | ecosystem: Host-associated > Plants > Phyllosphere > Phylloplane/Leaf | place: Guanajuato, Mexico...
AAAACGGGCAAACATATCATGAAAACAGCGGCAGATACAATGAAAAAAGTATCACTGGAGCTTGGTGGGAAATCTCCGAATATCATTTTTGCAGATGCAGATTTTGAAACGGCTGTCGATTATGCTCTATTTGGGATTTATGCAGGTTCAGGTCAAGTTTGTTCGGCTGGATCAAGAATTTTAGTCGAAGAATCAATTTATGATCGCTTCGTAGAGCGATTTGTAGAACGAGCTGAGAAAATTAAAGTAGGTCCTGGGAATGTAGCTGAAACAGAAATGGGGCCACTAGTAAGTAAAGAGCATTTAGAAAAAGTTTTAAGCTATATACAAATAGGTAAAGAAGAAGGCGCAAGACTTGCTTGCGGAGGAAATCGAATTGAAAAAAATGGTTTAGAAAAGGGATATTTTGTTGAACCAACTGTTTTTGCAGATGTTGAACAAAATATGCGCATTGTCCAAGAAGAAATTTTTGGTCCAGTCGTATGTATTCAAAAGTTTAAATCTGAAGAAGAGGCGTTAAAACTTGCAAATGGCACTGTATATGGTTTAGCGGGTGCTGTCTTTAGTAAAGATGGAGCGAAAGCTTTAAGGGTAATTAAAAAGCTACGTTCAGGTATTACTTGGATTAACTCATACCACCCAACATACAATGAAGCTCCTTGGGGCGGCTACAAACAAAGCGGTGTAGGACGTAGCCTAGGTACATTTGGGTTAGAAGAATTCCAAGAAATTAAACAAATTAACATTAACTTACAAGTTGAACCAATTGGATGGTTTGCAGAATAATTTTAGGCAGTTATAAGAAGAGACATATGGGAAAGAAAAAAATAGATAAAATGACTATAGGAGTGAACAAAATGAGTATCAACTTAAAAAACGAATTAAAAAGTGAAGAAAAAAATGTAACCGAGTACATTAATAAGGTTTTAAGTTTAATAGAAAAAGAGACAGTTACAGAAGAAGACGCTGCATGGATCACAAAGGAAACAGTTGATGGTTTTAGAGAGCATGTAAACCCAGGTTTCCTTGCTTACCGCAAAACTGTTACAGAAGGCGGTCAATTTGCATCTGTTGAATGGTCTGATAGCGGCTCATGCTTTAAAGACGTAAATGGTAAAGAGTATATTGACTGTTTAGGCGGATTTGGAATTTATAATGTTGGTCACCGTCATCCAAAAGTTATCAAAGCAGTTACAGATCAGTTAAAAAGACAGGCGCTTCATAGCCAAGATTTATTAGATCCATTACGTGCAATGCTTGCTAAAATTTTAGCAGATATTACACCTGGTGATTTAAAATACTCATTCTTTACAAATAGTGGTACTGAAAGTGTAGAAGCAGCATTAAAGCTTGCAAAAATGTATAGTGAGCGCAGTACATTTATTTCAACTACACGTGCATTCCACGGAAAAAGCTTAGGTTCTTTATCTGGTACTGCAAAAGGCATGTTCCGTAAACCATTTTTACCGTTAATTCCTGGATTCCGTCATGTTCCATTTGGTGACATTGATATGATGAGAAAAACATTTGAAACTTGCTCTTTAGTAGGCGAAGATGTTGCAGCAGTTATACTTGAGCCAATTCAAGGTGAAGGTGGAATTATTCTTCCTCCTCCAAACTACTTAAAAGAAGTTCGTGAACTATGTGATGAGTACGGAGCTCTATTAATTTTTGACGAAGTTCAAACAGGTATGGGACGTACAGGTAAAATGTTTGCTGCTGATTTATATGAAGTAGTTCCAGACATTATTTGTCTTGCGAAAGCATTTGGCGGCGGAGTTATGCCAGCTGGAGCAGTAGTTGCAAAAGAAGAAGTATTCAAAAGCTGGTTCCCAAATCCATTTATGCATACAACAACATTTGGTGGAAATCCTTTAGCATGTGCAGCTGCTATTGCTACAATCAGTGTACTTCTTGAAGAAAAATTACCTGAAAGAGCAGAAGTAGTTGGGACTTACTTCTTAGATCAATTAAAAGAAGCAGCAAAAGGACATGAAGACAAAGTTTTAGAAATTCGTGGTCAAGGTTTAATGATTGGAATCGAGTTCCATCAAGATGAAATTGGCTATGAAGTTTCTAAAGGAATGTTTGATAAAGGGATCCTAGTTGCTGGTACATTAATTAACTCAAAAACAATTCGTATCGAGCCTTCTTTAAAAATTAGCTATGAAGAAGTTGATACTGTAGTAAATGCATTTAAAGAAATTTTATCTACTATTGAAGTTTAATACTTATGGCATGTCATGACTTTAAAATTCATGACATGCCTTCATTACAGACAAAAATCGTTATAGATAGGATGGTGCAATTATGGCAGATCGAAAATTCGTTAAAATCCAAACGTCAATTCCAGGACCAAAATCACAAGAGTTGGTTGCTAGAAGAAATAAAGTGGTTCCAAAAGGAATTAGTAATAATAGTACAGCATTTGTAAAAAAAGCAAAGGGTGCACTAGTTGAGGATATTGATGGTAATACGTTTATTGATTTTGCAGGTGCAATTGGAACGATAAATGTGGGCCATTCTCATCCGAGAGTAGTAAGGGCACTTCAAGCTCAGGCCGGCGATTATATTCACACAGGCTTTAATGTCATGATGTATGAATCTTATATTCAGCTTGCAGAAAGATTAGCAGATCTTTCACCTGGAAGTTTTGAAAAACAAGTAGCATTTTTTAATAGTGGCGCAGAAGCTGTTGAAAATGCAGTGAAAATTGCAAGAAAATATACAAAACGTCAAGGAATCATTTCTTTTACTAGAGGATTCCATGGTCGTACATTAATGACAATGACGATGACAAGTAAAGTTAAGCCATACAAATATGGATTTGGACCATTTGCTCCTGAAGTATATAAAGCACCATATCCATATGTTTACCGTCGTCCAGATCAAATGAATGAAAAAGAATATAGTAAATTTATCATTGAACAATTTGAACAGTTTTTGATTGCAGAGGTTGCACCAGAAACGATTGCTGCAGTCGTAATGGAACCGATCCAAGGTGAAGGTGGCTTTATCGTTCCTGATCTAGATTTTGTCAAAAGGGTTAGAGAAATTTGTACGCAATATGGAATATTATTTGTAGCAGATGAGATTCAAACTGGTTTTGCTAGAACAGGTAAATATTTTGCAATTGAGCACTTTGGAGTTGAGCCTGATTTAATTACAATTTCAAAATCAATGGGTGCAGGAGTTCCTATTAGTGGCGTTATCGGTAGAAAAGAAATTATGGAAGCTTCTGATGCCGGAGAAATAGGTGGAACATACTCTGGAAGTCCACTTGGATGTCGTGCAGCATTAGCAGTACTCGATATCATTGAGGAAGAAGGATTAAATGAGCGAGCTGTTGTAATAGGCGAAAAAGTTAATGAGGAAATGCACAAATGGGCTAAGCAGTTTGAACAAATAGGTGATATTCGTGGAATAGGCGCAATGTGTGCGATGGAGATTGTAACAAATAAGAAAGATAAAACACCAGATAAAGTGACAGTTGGAAAGATTGTAAAAGAAGCTAACAATAGAGGGTTAATGTTGTTAAGCGCAGGTATCTTTGGCAATGTTATTCGTTTGTTAATGCCACTAACGATTACAGATGAACAGCTTGAAGAAGGACTAGATATTTTAAGGGAGTCAATTGAAGCTGTATTACTACCAGAATTACAATTGGAGGTAAACTCATGAGCCAAATTAAAGAGAAGTATGAAGTCTACCCAATGTATATAGATGGTACATGGGTTGGGAATGATCATGAATATTATACGAAGGTTACAAATCCTGCAACTGGTGCAGTTGTAGGGGCAATTCCAACAGGTGGTACATATGAAGCTAAATTAGCTGTTGATGCTGCTCATACAGCATTTAAAACTTGGTCAAAAAAGACAGCAGAAGAAAGATACCATTTATTAATGAATTGGTATCGTCTTATTGACGAAAAGAAAGAAGAAATTGCTAAATTAATGACAATTGAGCAAGGTAAACCATTAAAAGAAGCGTTAGGTGAGACGGTTTATGCAAATGGTTTTATTTCTTGGTATGCAGAAGAAGGCAAACGTGTATATGGAGAAACAATTCCTGCATCACAACCTAATAAACGAATTCTAATTAGGAAAGAACCTGTAGGAGTTGTAGCAGCAATTACTCCATGGAATTTCCCAGCAGCTATGATTACTAGAAAAGTTGCTCCTGCACTTGCAGCTGGTTGTACAACGGTTATTAAACCAGCTACTCAAACACCTTTAACAGCATTAAAGCTTGCGGAGCTTGCTCATGAAGCGGGAATTCCAAAAGGTGTAATTAATGTCGTTACTGGTAAGTCTTCTGAAATTGGCGATGTATGGTTAAAAGATCCAAGAGTAACAAAGATTACATTCACTGGCTCTACTGAAGTTGGCAAAAAGCTAATGGTAGGAGCAGCAGAGAATGTCAAAAAGGTTTCGCTAGAGCTTGGTGGAAATGCACCATTTATTGTCATGGATGATGCTGATTTATCAAAAGCAGCAGTTGGCCTAGTTCAGTCAAAATTCCGCAATGCAGGTCAAACTTGTATTTGTACAAATCGTATTTATGTACAGGAAAGTGTAGCCGAAGAATTTACAGCGTTATTTACAAAAGAACTAGAAAAATTAAAAGTGGGTAACGGTTTAGAAGAAGGAATTGATGTGGGTCCACTAATTGATGATGCAGCTTTAGAAAAGGTAAAAACGCTAGTTGAAGACGCTACTAATAATGGTGGGAAAATCGTATATAGTGGGAATAAACCTTCAGAAGAAAATGGATATTATTATGCACCAACTATTTTAACGGGTATTACGGATGAAATGGCATGTATGAAGGAAGAAATATTTGGTCCACTTGCACCAATTACTACGTTTAAAACCGAAGAAGAAGTAATTGAGAGAGCAAATAATTCAAATTACGGTCTGGCTGCATATGTGTATACGGAAAACTTAAGTCGTTCTTTCCGCGTTACGGAAGCACTTGAGTACGGAATTATTGGACTAAACGATGGCACACCTTCTGCTGTACAAGTTCCATTTGGCGGTTATAAAGAGAGCGGTCTTGGAAGAGAAGGCGGTCATTTTGGAATTGAGGAATTTTTAGAAGTTAAATATATTTCAATTGGGTTAGACATCTAATAAATCTACTGTTAATACAAACCGCAGTTGTAAGCCAGTAAAACATTCAATTCAACTATTGTAATTGATCGTTTTACTGGCTTATTAACTAGATTAATAGAGGTGGAAAAATTGCCAGGTGCATTACATGGAATAAAAATCATTGATTTAACAAGAGTACTAGCCGGACCCTTTTGTACGATGATTCTTGGGGATCTAGGAGCAGAGATTATAAAAGTAGAAAGTATAAATAATGGCGATGAAACTAGGGGATGGGGGCCACCTTTCGTTGTAGGTGAAAGCGCTTATTATTTATGTGCAAACCGCAATAAAAAAGGCATAACACTAAACTTAAAAAGTGAGCAAGGTAAAGAAATTTTAAAAAAGCTAGTTTCAGAGGCTGATGTAGTTGTTCAAAATTTCAAACCTGGAACAATGACAAAACTAGGTTTCGGCTATGAAGATTTGAAAAAAATAAAAGAAGATATAATACTAGCGTCCATTAGTGGGTTTGGCAGTGAAGGACCAAATTCAAGTTTACCAGGATATGATTATATCATCCAAGCGATGTCTGGATTAATGAGCATTACTGGTGAGAAAGAGGCAGAGCCAATAAAAGTAGGGGTAGCCATTTCGGATGTTTTAACTGGTCTATTTACATGTATTGGGATTCTTGCTTCACTTCAGAATCGAGATCGTACAGGAGAAGGTCAGGAAATTGATATTTCATTGTTTGACTCTCAGCTAGCTGCTTTAGTAAATGTAGCTAGTAATTATTTATGTAGTGGAATTGTTCCTGAACGAATGGGGAATCAACACCCAAATATCGTTCCATATCAAGTCTTTACTGCAAGTGACGGTGAATTAGTCATAGCGGTAGGGAATGACGAACAATTTAAAAAGTTTACTTTACTAATTGATGAACCAAACTTATTGGATGAAAAATTCAAGACAAATACGGGCCGTTTACAGCATAGAAAACAAATAGAGCAATTAATTCAAAATAAGTTGAAGTTGAAGAGTAAAGATGAGTGGAAACAATTATTAGATCAAATAGGGATTCCAAATGGCCCAATAAATAATGTGAGTGAAGCTTTACAGTCTGAACAGGCTAAATCGAGAGAAATGGTGTTGGAAGTAAACCATCCTTTTATAAAGGATCTAAAATTAGTCGGATCACCGTTAAAATTATCAAAAACACCTATTGAAGTATTAAGACACCCACCCTTACATGGTGAGCATACAGAAGAAATAGTAAGTAAACTAGGATATTCCCAAATTGAAATAGAAGAAATGAAACGAAATAAAACAATATAAGGAGGAAATAAAAATGGATTTTTCATTATCAGAGGAACAAATTAGTGTTAGGAAAGTAGTTAGGTCATTTGTAGACAGAGAAATTATCCCTTTTATAAAAGAATGGGATGAAAAAGGACATTTTGAAGCTAATATTCTAAAACGACTTGCAGATTTACAACTAATGGGTGTATGTATTCCAGAACAATACGGTGGAGTAGGAATGGATTATAACACATTAGCGATTGTATGTGAGGAATTAGAACGTGGAGATACTGCTTTCCGTACTGCTGTTTCAGTACATACTGGTTTAAATAGTATGACATTACTGCAATGGGGAACTGAAGAACAAAAGAAAAAGTATCTTGTTCCTCAAGCACAAGGTAAGAAAATTGGTGCGTTTGGATTAACAGAGCCAAATGCAGGATCAGATGTAGTAGCAATGGCAACAACAGCTGTAAAAGATGGAGATAGTTACATCTTAAACGGGTCAAAAACATGGATTTCTTTATGTGATGTAGCTGATCATTTCTTAATTTTTGCGAAAACAAATCATGACTTAAAGCACCATGGAATTTCTTGTTTTATCGTAGAAAGGAATTTTGAAGGCGTTTCCACAAAAGCAATCAAAGGAAAAATGGGAATTAGAGCAGGGAATACTGGTGAAGTATTTTTAGATGATGTAAGAGTTCCAGCTGAAAACTTACTAGGTTTCGAAGGTGAAGGGTTTAAAATTGCAATGTCTGCGCTTGATAACGGACGATTCACAGTTGCAGCTGGTGCTTGCGGATTAATTCAGGCATCACTTGAAGCAAGCGTAAAATACTGTAATGAGCGTAAAACATTTGGAAAAGAAATTGGCAAACATCAATTAGTACAACAAATGATCGCGAAAATGTCATCAAACCTTGAAATCTCACGTCTATTAGTTTATAAGGCTGGTTGGTTAAAAAATAACGGAAAGAGAAATACAAGAGAAACATCACTAGCAAAATGGATTTCTTGTAATGCCGCAAACGAAGCAGCAAATGATGCAGTTCAAATTCACGGTGCATACGGATTCTCAAACGATTTCCCTGTAGAGCGCTACTTAAGAAACTCAAAAGCACCTGTTATTTACGAAGGAACAAGAGAAATTCACACAATTATGCAAGCTGAATATGACCTTGGATATAGAGAAGATAAAGTGTTAAGAAAAATGCTTCCAGCTTGGCCATTTGAAGAAGTTACGGTTGAAGCGGTGAAGTCTTAACATTGAATTATTGATTAAATATTAGTAAAAAGACTGTCCGTTTAAGACAGTCTTATTTAAGTTATTTAATATCAGTACGTAACGTATTTTGTATCTGCGGTAAAACATCTTCAACGTGATCTAGTTCTAAAATGATTTTATCGTATTTGTGGTTATTTAACGTTAAAACTAAATTTCCCTTATTATTGCTTGAAGCTACAAAATAGTTCACTCCATCTTTTTTGAAATAGCCATATTTACTTGCGCCTAAATGTGTACCATATATTTTCCATAAAAATTGATGGGTATCCTCTATAGAAACATCCTTTATATTATTGTAGGGAACCTCGATTGTATGTTTTAATCCTAAAATTGTTTCAAGACTAGAAAGTGAAATGATTAATTTATCTTCCTCAAATAAAATTGTTTTCATTAAAAATCCCTCCTTACTTCTTATACGACTAGGGATCGCATTTCGTTCATTTATTTTAATTCAATTATAAAAATGAGCGATACTTTTTACCGAACTCGTTCATATTACAAAACTAAACAAACGTTTAATTAAATTGAATACGTTATTCAGATGCTGTGACTTGCCACGAAAAATACATTCAGTCCAATTTTGGGTCGGAAGTTTATGTAATAACGTTGAAAATGTAATGATAGCCATGATTTTAAAGTATACGGGCTTGAAAATATAGACTTAGTATTAGTAAAAGTAAGAAAAAAATTTGAACAATAGATAATTTTTATCATAGCTTGAAAATGCTAGGGAATGATATCATCTAGATAAAAGAATTATTTACTATTCTCAGGAGAGGTACGTGAAATGGATCAACAAGTACAAACTTATTTTGAAAACCTTGAATCAAAAGACAAGAATTTGCAATTCGAAGCCTTTAACTACATTATTTCCGTTACAAAAGAAAAAGTCGATTGGTCCTATGAAGTTTGGGATCGATTAAAATCGGATCTAACGCATAAAGGGAATCACAAAAGGTCAAGAGCTGCACAATTTCTCTCAAATTTAGCGATCAGTGATCCAGAGAAAAGAATGCTAAATGATTTTCCTGAAATTTGGCAAGTTACATATGATCCAAAATTTGTTACCGCAAGACATACCTTACAATCAATATGGAGAGTAGGGTTAGCTAGTCCAGAACAAAGAGCAATCGTGCTTGATCATCTAGAAAATCGTTATTTAAATTGCAAAGAAGAGAAGAACCATACATTGATTCGTTACGATATCATTCAATGTATGAGAAACCTTTATGACGCAGTTAAGAATGAAGAGATTAAACAAAAGGCTTTCGAATTGATTGAAACTGAAGAGGATCCAAAATATCGAAAAAAGTATATGACGGTGTGGAAATAAAGCACATTTAAAGTGAACCGAAAAAGTTAGACAAATAGTTTTATGCTGCTAAAGAGGATTGGACTCTGTACTGCACAGGGGACAATCCTTTTTGTTTTATCGTAATAGTAAAAAGAGTAATAAAGAAAAGAGTTTAAGTTAATGACAAATATGCGAGTTCGGTAGAATTAGAATTTCGGATGGGATTGTTGTTAGTGAATATAATGCTATAAATAATTGGAGCGGAAATAGGAGACGTGAGTTATTCACGTCTCAATTTACTTGTTAAAATAGTTTCAAATTTAAAATCTATTTTATTCTAGGCTTTCCAGTTGATCGTCGAACAATTAAATGAGGTGTGATTGTAGTTGTTACGGAATTTAATTGTTTGTTTTTATTTTCAATCAAATTAATTAGATGTTCCATAGCCAGATTTCCTAGAGACTGACTTAAATGAGTTCCCACTGTTGTTAATTGAATAGATGCATGGGCAGAAAACTCGATATTATCAATTGCACCAATGCTGATATCTTCCGGTATTCTAAAGCCTTTATTAAGAAGGAAATCCAAGCAAATTAATGCAATAGCATCCGTCGCAGCGACTATGGCTGTTGGAAATTCAATACCTGAAAATAACTCCTTACAGGCTTGGACGATGGATTCTATAGTTGTATCGGTGGTTTTTATCCAATCCTCACGAACTGCTATTTTTTGTCTATTAGCCTCTTTTTTAAACCCTTCTAAACGACCGTGAAAAGTAGATGCTTGTAGCGGGCCACCTATATACGCTAGATTTTTATGACCTAATTCGATCATATGATTAGTTATTAGTTCGCCGGCTTTTACGTTATCAATCTCAAAATAGTTTGTCCCACAGGAATGCTTGCGATTGAAGGTCACATACGGTTTGCCTTCCAAACTTTCTAAAACGGGAAACATAGAATCATTCATTAAAATAGAAGACATTATGATTCCATCAACAGGAGCGCTTAATACTTGGTTATAAAGCATTTTATCGTTATCTATTTTATTGAAAAATACGAGTACGTTATATCCTTTTTTTGCTGCAATCGATACAATTCCCCGAGTAGATTCTTCATAAAAAGGATCATGAGTATGTCCTGTGATTAACGCAATCATATTGGTTTTCTTTTTTACGAGATTTCTAGCAATCAAATTCGGATGATAGTTTAATTCTTTAATGGCTCTCTCTACTTTCTCTACTGTAGATTGCTTAATATTTTTAGATCCATTTAATACACGAGAAACAGTAGATTGAGAGACGCCAGCTAGCCTCGCAACATCGTGTGAAGAAACCAAATAAATCACTCCAAGTTCATATAATATATAATTTAAAAATAATAGTTAATTAATTAAAAAAACAATGAATACGGCAGACGTACTAAATCTTGTTACCCCCAAAACAATATAATTTTTGGAATTTTCATGGGACTATTTTATATTATAGCAAATAAAATCGAACTTGATTAGAAGTTTTGTGCAAATTAACGAATTTTTTGCATACGTATTCATAGGAATTAGAATGAAAGTGTAATCATTACATAGTTTAGATACTTGCTGATAAAAATTTTATAAAAATCGAAAGTATACTTACTAGATCCAAGATGCAATCAACATTAAGCACAACTCGTTAGAGAATATAGAGAAGTTTTCTAGATGGTAATTAAATATTTATAAAATGCTAAAAAATAAAAATTGTTTGACAATTATTAAAAATGAAGCTTATTATTAATACGTATTCATAAGCTATGGAGGGAAACATGAAAAAGAATATTTGGATTAACGGACAATATGTAGAAACAGAAAATTATTCAGATTTGCTTTCTCCTTATTCACAAGAAAAAATTGCAGATATTGCTATTGCGAATAAACTACAAACTCAGAATGCAATACAAGTTGCTTATGATTCTAAAGAAGTAATGGCCAAAATACCTGCTCACCAACGAGCAGCCATTTTAGAGAAAGTTTCGCAACTTCTTGAAGAAAATTTAGAAGAAGCTGCAAGAGTAATTGCTCTCGAGTCGGCTAAACCACTTATCTTCGCCAAAGCAGAAGTAATAAGAACGGTTGAAACATACAAATTTGCATCAGAGGAAGCAAAACGAATTCATGGAGAAACAATTCCTTTTGATGCGGCGGTTAGTGGTATTGGAAAAATAGGCTACACCATTCGAAATCCAATTGGAGTTATTGGTGCAATTACTCCATTTAATTTTCCGATGAATTTAGTTGCGCATAAAGTGGGACCAGCTATTGCTGCAGGGAATACCGTGGTATTGAAGCCAGCTTCACAAACACCACTTTCTGCATTTTATATAGCAGATTTATTCAAAAAAGCTGGTCTACCAGATGGCGTATTAAATGTTGTTACAGGACCAGGACGAGTTGTAGGTGACGCCATTGTAGAAAGTGATCTAGTTAGTATGGTGACTTTTACAGGGAGTTCCTCAGTTGGAATTGCACTTCGAGCAAAAGCAGGGCTTAAGAAAACAACACTTGAACTAGGTTCAAATGCGGCATTAATCATTGATGAGGATATTGATGTAACAAAGGCTATTGATCGCTGCTTAATGGGCGCATTTTCTAACCAAGGGCAAATCTGCATCTCTTTACAACGTATATATGTACACGAAAAAATCTATGATGAGTTTGTTTCGCAGTTTGCAAAAAGTGCTAGCGAACTCAAACTAGGTGACCCTCTAGATACTGAAACCTATGTTTCATCTCTTATTTCATCGAATGAATTGGACCGTGCTTTAAGCTGGATCGAAGAAGCAAAAGCACAGGGTGCGACTATTGCAACAGGTGGCAAAACGCTAGGTAATATTCTTGAACCTACAATTATTTTAGATGTAACAAGTAACATGAAAGTATCATGTAACGAAGTTTTTGCTCCAATTGTTTCAATTTGTAAAGTATCTTCGGTTGAAGAAGCAATTGATGCTGTGAATGATTCCCGATATGGTCTGCAAGCTGGAATTTACACTAATAGTGTTGTTAACGCGCTAAAAGCAGCGGACGATCTGCATGTAGGAGGCGTAGTTATTAATGATGTACCTACGTTCCGTGTTGATCAAATGCCATATGGAGGTGTAAAAGAAAGTGGTACAGGACGTGAAGGATTGAAATATGCAATTGAAGAGATGACTGAAATGAAACTCGTTATTTGGCACAAAGGATAAATTTTAGACATCATCTAAAATGGTTTTCATTTTTAAGTGTACCGTTTAGCTTTATCGTTTTTTAGAAGGTACTTTTTAACTGTTTATAGGTTTCTCATACTGGAAGTAGAAATGAGCGTATAGGCAGTTATACATATTACTATGATTAGCTCGTAATTAATTCAGTAATTGAAAAAACAAACATCGTAGAAAAATTTTTATAAAAACGGAGGAATCAAATAATGATTAAGCAACTATCCACAAAAGAATGGCAAGAAAAGCGAGATAAATACGTTGTAAAAGGCGTTAGCAATGGAAATCGAGCAGTTGCTGTGAAAGGCAAGGGAGCTACATTATATGATTTAGAAGGTAATAAGTTTATTGACTTCGGTGCAGCTATAGGAACCATTAACGTAGGGCATTCACACCCAAAAGTAGTAGCAGCCATACAAGAACAAGCAGAAAAAATCATTCATCCTGGCTTCAATGTCGTTATGTATCCGTCATACATTGAAGTTTGTGAAAGATTGTGTGAAGCAACTCCAGGAGATTTTGAAAAAAAAGCTATTTTATTAAACAGTGGTGCTGAAGCAGTTGAAAATGCCGTGAAAATCGCAAGGAAATATACAAAACGCCAAGCAGTTGTCACATTTACTCGTGGATTTCACGGACGTACTTTAATGACGATGACAATGACGAGCAAAGTAAAACCATATAAACTTGGTTTTGGTCCTTTTGCACCTGAAGTATATCAAGCACCATATCCATATATGTACCGTAAGCCAGATGGTATGACTGATGAGCAATACGAAGCAGATGTTATTGCACAGTTTAATCAATTTTTTATAGCAACTGTAGCACCAGAGACTGTAGCGTGTATTGTCATGGAGCCGATTCAAGGAGAAGGTGGATTTGTAATACCGCCAAAATCATTTGTAAAACACGTTCGTGAATTTTGTTCAAAATATGGCATTGTGATGGTGGCAGATGAAATTCAAACCGGATTCGCAAGAACAGGAAAATTATTTGCGATGGAGCATTTCGAAGTTGCAGCTGATCTTATGACAGCTTCTAAATCTATCGCAGGTGGTATGCCACTAAGTGCTGTTATTGGTAAGGCAGAAATAATGGATATAGCAGATCCAGGTGAATTAGGTGGAACCTATTGTGGAAATCCACTTGCGTGTGAAGCCGCATTGGCAGTATTAGAAGTCATTGAAGAAGAAAAATTGTGTGAAAAAGCAGAATGGATTGGAGATGTACTTGAGAGCCGTGTGAGAAAGTGGCAATTAGAGTATAACTTCATTGGAGAATTCCGTCGTCTAGGGGCAATGTGTGCAGTAGAGATTGTAACTAATCAAAAATTAAAAACACCGAATAAAGATCTTACTACAAAAATTGCAAAAGCAGCAAATGAAGCTGGGCTTCTATTACTTACTGCAGGTTTAGATGGGAATATTATTCGCTTTTTAAGTCCACTGGTGATTACAGAAAATGAGTTAAACGAAGGTCTTGTTATTCTAGAAAACGTATTATCTAATTGCTAAATTTTGTTAAACTGATCATTAAATGATTTTCATATGTTCAAACTTTTTAAAAGTAACGTCCAAATGTGTAGATTAATGGGACTTGCTCGAGTCTTTTACTGCAAGGTTTTTATAAATTCTTTTATATTAACAGAAAAAAGGATAGGGTGAATATGGAGAAACAACACAATGGTTTACAACAAAATCTAAAACACCGTCATATTCAAATGATTTCAATTGGTGGAATTATAGGGGCAGGTTTATTCGTAGGTAGTGGGAATGTTATTCATAGTGCGGGTCCATCAGCAATTGTTGCCTATTTAATAGCGGGATTATTAGTTGCACTACTTATGAGAATGTTAGGAGAAATGGCTGCTGAGAACCCAGTTAGTGGTTCATTTTCAACGTATGCAAAAGAGTCGATTGGCCCTTGGGCAGGATACACGATTGGTTGGTTGTATTGGTTTTTCTGGTTAATTACAATTGCAATTGAAGCGATTGCAGGTGCAAATATAATGAATTCATGGTTCCCAAGTATCCCATTATGGGGCTGGGCTTTAATTCTTACATTTGTACTTACACTTACTAATATTTTATCAGTGAAAACATTTGGAGAGTTTGAATATTGGTTTGCCATTACAAAGGTAGTGGCGATCTCAGCGTTTATGTTATTAGGTCTTGCAATTTTATTCAAATTAATCCCTACGATCCAGTCTCCGGGATTTTCAAATTTGACACAACACGGCGGATTTTTCCCGAAAGGTATAAGCGCAATATTAGGTGGTTTTATGACAGTTATGTTTGCTTTCTTTGGGGCTGAAATTGCAGCAATTGCTGCTGGAGAATCAAAAGACCCTCAAAAATCTGTTGTTACTGCCATTAATACTGTTGTTTGGCGTGTAGCATTGTTCTACATTGGGTCAGTATCTATTTTAGTTTTATTAATGCCTTGGGACGATGCAAAATCATTAAGTAGCCCATATGTAACGTTGCTTAACAATTTAGGGATTCCAGGAGCTGGAACAATCATGAAGGTTGTTGTACTTTTTTCAGTACTCTCATGTTTAAATTCAGCACTTTATACGAATTCTCGAATGCTTTATTCTTTGGCGCAGCAAGGAAGTGCACCGAGAATCTTTACAAAAGTAAATAAAGGTGGATCACCGTATTGGGCGGTATGGGCAAGTTCAGCTTTCGCCTTCCTAGCGGCAATTTTTAACTTTATTTCACCTGATAAACTTTTTTCATTTCTCTTGAATGCATCAGGTTCAATTGCTCTTCTAGTGTATATTGTTATTGCAGTATCACATGTAATAAAGCGAAGGCAAGCTGAGAAAACGGGAAAAGTGTTACGATTAAAAATGTGGGGTTTCCCATATGTTACTTACGTTACTATACTAGTGATGATCGTCATCTATTTTTCGATGTACTTTATGGATGATCTTCGCTCTCAATTCTATTTAACATCATTAATTACAGTTTTAGTGATTTCTTCCTTCTTTATTTTTAAAATTGGAAAAAAAGAAGAAGTTGATTCAAACAGCAGGCGGACTAATATACCTAGTTGATGATAAAAAGAAACAAAAATTGCAATTGTTATGAAAGCTTTACATATTAATTGCATTAGAAAAGTCAAAAAGAAGACCGTGTATTGAAGGTCTTCTTTTTTATGAAAATTTCCTCAAAACTAACACAAAAATTTTAAAAATGATGCGTTTTTTTAAAGAGTAAGTTTATTTTGTTTTTTGTTTTAACCTATGAAAAATTGCTAAATTCATCTATCGTATCAAAATAAAATGTTGATTCATTTTTCATTTGTTGTTTAATAGTTTAACATGGAAAAGAGAAGTTGTTTTCTAGTTCATCATCTGTTTAATTAAATCACGATTTCGTTGTTTAAACACCTCATTGTGAGATGAAACCATTGCTGATCCACTAGCATCTGGTTGAATATATTGCTTTGCTTTATTTACGGCATTAGCGGCATCTTGAAATGCGCCAGCAATTAATTGTAACTTTCCTTCATGCATTAGAATATCTCCGGCTGCATAGATTCCTTCAATCGAAGTTTCACTCGTTGTATTCCCTTTAATATAGAAATCTTGAATCATTTCTACTTTTATTTCACTGTTATTTAATAAAGAAGTATCTTGTTCATAACCGTGGTTTATGATTACTTCATCAATTGTCAAGTGAGATATTTCACCAGTTTCGTTATTTGTTAGTTCAACTTTTTCTATTTCTTCATGATTTTCACAAGCAATTAATTTCGTAATTGATGTATTGAAAAGACAGTCTACTGAACTATTCATTAATTGAGAGACTTGTGCTTCATGACCTTTTAGAGCATCTTTTCGGTAAGTTAAATAAACTTTCTTAGCAACCGGCTCTAATTCATTAGCCCAATCAATCGCAGAGTTACCGCCACCGGAAACGATTACAGTTTTGTCTTTAAAATGTTTAAGTGATTTTACTGTATAGTTTAAATTTGAAACTTCAAATCTTTCTGCACCATCTATTTTAAGCTTCGTTGGGTTTAATATTCCACTACCAACTGCAACAATAATTGTTTTAGAATAATGCTTTTGACCTGAAGAAGTATGTAAAATAAAAATGCCATTATCATCACGAGAGATCGTGTCGACTTTTTCATTTAATACAACTGTAGGATCAAACGTTATACCTTGCTGAACGATTTGGCCGATGAATTTCTCACCGGGAATTGGTGGCTGTCCTCCAACATCCCAAATCATCTTCTCAGGATAACAATGGACTTTCCCACCTAATTCAGATTGAAATTCTATTATTTTTGTTTTCATTTCTCTTAAACCACTATAAAAAGTCCAGAAGGAATACCAGCAGGGATTATAGTTGCCCTAATCGGTGGACCTTACTTTGTCTATTTAATAATAAAAAAGGCTTAATTAATAATAAAAGACATTGTGAACAACACAAATCGTTCAAACAATGTCTTTTTTTTATTTTTAAACAGTTAATTCTTCATTGAAGTATTTAATTTGTCCGTCTTTTAAAGATTGAATACGAGCGAGAGATTCAACTCGATAACCGCGATCACGCAGAATCTTTCCACCATCTTGGAATGATTTTTCAATTACGATACCGAAGCCAACTGTTTCTGCTTTCGCTTGTTCCATGATTGAAAGTAATCCAAGAGCTGCCTGTCCGTTTGCTAAGAAATCGTCTATTACTAATACTTTATCGCCTTCGTCTAACCATTTATGAGAAATTGAAATTTCATTTTCTTCTTTTTTTGTAAATGAATATACTTTAGCAGTATAAACATCTTGCTGCATTGTGATTGATTTTTTCTTACGTGCAAAAACTAGAGGGACATTTAAAGCAAGTGCTGTCATTAGCCCAGGTCCGATACCTGAAGATTCTATAGTAACTACCTTTGTTATTTTTTCTTCAGAAAATAAACGCGCAAATTCTTCCCCAATTTCTTTCATTAAAACAGGATCCATTTGATGATTTAAGAAAGCATCCACTTTTAATACATCATTTGCTAAAACGATTCCTTCTTGTTCAATTTTTTTTAGTAATAATTCCATAATGATCCCCCTTAATCTAAACAAAAAACTCAAAACATGTACTTCACTGTATAAAATGAGTGAAGTAACACATTTTGAGTCTTTGATTCGCTAGAGCTAACATGTCAGATGTGTTACCACTCATAGTCGGTAAATTTACGGTTAACCGGTAGAAACTTGTGAGCCATATCCTCACTATTATACGAGTGAAATTTATAATTTTAATGAAACTATAACATGTTAATAGATTCTGGTCTAGCAATTAATAGGTGTAAATTATTAGCATTATTGAATACTACTTAATACAATTTACAAATAAACTTAGTGAATTCCTTTATTAAATCCTGGTCATAAACGGTACCACTTTGTTTTTGAATTTTTTTTAACGATACTTCAATTGAACATTTTTTTCGATAAGAACGATCATGGGTCAGTGCATCAAAACTATCAATTATTCTAATTACTTTCGAATTAAAATCAATTTCGTTACTATATAAACCTTCATAGCCAGTCCCATCAATATTTTCATGATGATACCGTACAGCATTTAAAATATCATTATGATATGAAAAATTTTTTAATAAATCATACCCATAAATTGTGTGATTCTTCATTAGATTCCACTCGAAATCAGTAAGAGGACCTCTTTTTGCAACGATTGAAATCGGTATTTTAAGCTTACCAATATCATGTACATAACCAATAAAATGCAATTGATTTGATTGATGTAAAGAGAGATCTAAATATCTACCAAATTTATACGCCATTTCACCTACACGCATCCCGTGTAAAAAAGTACCATGATCAAGTTGCCTTAATAGTTCAACTAACTCATTTGTGACTAATGTTGACTTTTCTTTTATCATAAAATCACCTTTGAATGCTTATTCAAAATAAAATTTATTTTAATAAATGGGCGATATGATTAATATCGCGCTGTGAAAGAGTAGAACTAATTACCGCAATTGGAACAATTTCTATATCAATTTGAAAATCAGCAATGATAAAGTCCAAACGTAATTCACTAACCGTTTCAGGACTCAGTACGCCGTTTTGAAGTTCAACAAATTGTATTTTATCTCCAAATTCTTTTATTAGTTTAGTTGTTATATACTGTCTTACACCATAGCCTTCACTACTTAACAGTAGTACCCTTTTTTTTACTAATGATAATTTAATAATGATTGCTTGAATATTTAATGTGATTTTAGCAATTACTTCATTACTTACTTCTGGGTATGAAAAGAAATTGCACCAATTACGAAATACAGTTTTTACTTTATTAAATAACTCCGGATATCGCTTTTTAACGTATTCGGAAATGAGACAAGATCGATCAATTCTACCGTTTAAAAAAAGAACTAGGGAAAAGGCTTTAAATTGTTTTTGAAGAGTGAGAATAAAATCATTATGATCATGTAATTTTATACTAAGCTTTTTTTCGAGCATCGTAACGAGCTCGTGTAATTCTATATATTGTTTTTCTGATTTATTATGATAGTTATTTATAATTTCATTTTGAGGTTCATTATCGCTAGAAAAATAAGGGGATGCAGATATCATTATAGAAAGAGCGTTTAGTTCATTTAATGGAATTGAAACTTTATAAATATTTTCTAGCTGTACGCATATATCAGTTGCAACTGAAAAAAACTTTGAATCCTTAATAGTGTTTGAAGGATTTAAATCCAATTGAATATCTCGATCGATTCTTTGAAGCATCGTACCAACATAATAAATATATTTATATATAGTAGGTGGAAATAAAAGTAAATTATTTTTTTCAGCTGACTTTGTAACTACTTTTTTTATAATAGAAAACGATAGTGAATCATAAGCCCATTTATTTGTATAGGAATATAGACCATACAATACGTCACAGCATAAGATTCTTTTTTGAAACTCATTGCCTACAATTTCAAGTGGTGCACGCTTCAAACTTAAATTATACGACTTTAATAAGGTGTCTACTCGTTCGAGAATCTTGTAAACAGTATTGTGATGCGTATATAAGACTTTTCCTAAATCACTAATGTGTTCAATGTCTTTTATTAGAATAAACATGATTACCTGAAGCGATAAAGAGTTTTTAACAAAAAGTGAACGAACTTGATCAAGCGAGGAATTAATTGGATTATTTATATAAATACCTTTTCCTTTTATCGTTTCAATATGCCATCCTTCTGGGAATGTTGCATTGATAATTTGTATATCAGTTCGAATTGTTTTCTCAGTGCAATTTAAATTTTTAGCAAGCTCCTCCGTTTTGAACCATTTTTCTTGACTACTTAAAATATCGATTAAGTGTAATCTTCTTAAACTCGCCTTATCCATCTCATCTCCTACTTTGATTTAAAATAATATTTTTACTAACATAATTAAGTTAACTATTTTTGTGATAACAATCACAAAAAGTGTTGTTGAGATAATGTTTTCAAAATTATTTTAAACTTATATGATGAATAAGGATATGACTATTTTTACCGTTAAAAACGGTAATAAATATACTTTAATCGACAATCTCTTGTTATATAGCGGAAGGCATATATGAACTTTATATATTAACTGTTTTTACCTATCAAAACGGTAAAAAAGAGCATTTGAAACTTTAATAAGCAAGGCTATAATTTATTTTGAAAAGGAACTCGTTTAATTTGTGATTGATTGTATACGGATGTGATCATGAGTGTAGCTCTAAATGGAGAAATGAGGAGGCAAATGATGGGTATAGTTTTACTTTTTTTTATCCTAGGAAAACTTTTGCTAGTTCAGTCTATGTTACATAGCCGAATTACTTTGTTTGGATTATTATTAAGTATTTTTATTGTTGTTTTACTATATTTACTTCCAATCTTTTTAGAATTCAATAAAAGAGAACGGTCTATTGGTTATAGTTTTACTTCATTAGTGGTTGGAACTATATTTTTAATCTGTGCTGTTTATGAAAGATATGCTGTTTTTGTAATTACTACTCTTGATCAAACAGAAGAAATCTCCAATACAATATTCTCGTTTTTTAAGATAGGGGACTTACTTTTCATTTTTGATTTTCTATTATTACTATACCTCATACTATTCAAAGTACTTAAAATAAAGGCAGCGCAATTAATTTTTGGAAAAGAAATCAGGATAAATAAAAGAGGAATTAAAAAGAATGTAGTTTCATATTCCCCCCTTAATAACATTAAGCTTAATGAAGATTAAGTTATAACTGATTTTAATGATGAAAGAGTAAAGAAAAAAAATGAATGACGTACGAAAAACCTCACTTTTGATGTGAGGTTTTT
>Ga0209795_10000872_pt1 | contig 20526 bp, 21 predicted proteins | sample AgamicOrMarz_FD_187166 | JGI IMG/M metagenome (GOLD analysis project Ga0209795, IMG submission 187166) | Agave microbial communities from Guanajuato, Mexico - Or.Ma.rz (SPAdes) (version 2) | ecosystem: Host-associated > Plants > Phyllosphere > Phylloplane/Leaf | place: Guanajuato, Mexico...
TCGAAAGATTTTTAGATTGCTTGGATCCTAAGAAAAGAAATTGTGGTATTCTTAGCAATAGAGGTGGATGTCATGTCATTAAAAAAAATAACGCCGATAGAGCTTCACGAAGGAGATCCTCTACATGCTGCAAAAGTTAAATAAACAACTTGAAAGAATCATGCCATTCATTACTCCGGTTAGTGTAGTGATTGGGGTCATGTTTAGTTTCCAGCTGAAGGACTTTTCTTATTTGGTCCCATGGATTTTTGCGTTCATGACTTTCGCAGGGAGTTTAAGTTCCAATTTTCATTCGTTAAAAGAGGTGATCGTTCATCCGTTACCCATTTTTATCGCGATGTTAATCCTCCATATTCTTATGCCTATCTGGGCTTGGAGTGTTGGTCATGTCGTTTTTTCTGGTGATATTTATACGATTACCGGACTTATTTTAGGAATGGTAATCCCAACAGGAGTCACAAGCTTCATGTGGGTAGCCATTTACAAAGGGAATATTCCGCTGGTCTTATCGATCATTTTAATAGATACCTTGCTCTCACCCATTATTGTTCCTTATTCTGTTTCCTTCTTTATGGGTGGAAAAATTGAAATGGACTTTATCAATATTATGAAGGGCCTAATGGAAATGGTCGTCATCCCTTCGCTGGTAGGTATGTATTTAAACCAATTGACAAAAGGGAAAATTAAAGACCAATTAGGAACACGTCTTGCTCCTTTTTCAAAAATATGCCTGGGAATTGTGGTCATGCTTAATGGGTCAGTGGTCGCCCCATACTTGAAAAATATTAATCTTAAATTAGTCAGTATTACTTTGACCGTTTTTTTGATTGCAATGACTGGATACTTGTTTTCATTTTTAATTGGAAAACTTTTTAAAGGTGAACGTGACAATATCATCTCCCTGACTTTCACAGGTGGAATGAGAAATATCAGTGCGGGAGCGGTGATTGCTGTTTCCTACTTTCCAGCTGCGGTTGCTGTGCCAGTGGTTGTGGGCATGCTGTTTCAGCAAATTCTTGCCTCGTTAAATGGGCTTTTTCTGAATAGATACTATAATAAACGAGTTGAAAAACAAGATTCTATCGCCTTATAAGGCAAGGCAAACACAAAAACATCCTCACGCCATAATTGGTGAGAGGATGTTTTTTTCTTACTCCAAATCTGCATCAAGTTCGATATGCTTAAATTGACTAACCTGGAATAACCCCTTATCTGTCAGCTTCAGTTCGGGTATGACTGGAAGTGCTAAAAAAGATAGGGTTAAAAACGGGTTAAAGTGATCATTTGCTCCTAATTTGTTAAGAGCCAGGGTGATCTCCTTTAGACTAGAATAAACCTCTTGATACGGTCGATCAGACATGATACCTGCAATGGACAGATCCAATGAAGCAATGACTTCTCCCTGGTTGACAACAACCAGACCACCCTGCATCTCTTTCATCGCTTTGGCTGCAGTTACCATATCATGCTCCGTCGTTCCAGCAATTATAAGATTATGAGAATCATGGGCGATAGTGGTTGCAATGGCCCCGGACTTCAACCCCAATCCTTTAACAATCCCTAAACCGATTTGATTTTTCAGGTGATGACGCTCAATGACGGCTAAGTTTAATTGGTCATTCTTAATAGAGGCCTGAAAGAGCCCGGCATTATTCGTTTCAACCTTTTCGATGCTATGACGGGTTACGAGACTATTGGGAATAATTTCAATAATATTCGCTTTGTTTGTTTTTAAAGGAATGTGAAAATGACTTTCTGTTAGTTCATGGAAACGAACCGAATTTCTTAATCGCTCTGTTTCAACGAAGGTTTGGTTGTTTAACTCCGTAGTAAGCTGCCCATTCTCGACAACAGCGATTCCATCTTTAATAACGTTTGTAATATTTATTTTGTTCAGGTCATCAAACAGGAAGAAATCCGCTTTATATCCGGGGGCAATCGCTCCCTTACTTTTGAGCCCAAAGCATTCTGCCGCATTGATGGTGGCCATTTGAATGGCGGTAACGGAAGGGATACCTGAGGCGATGGCGAGTCTCACGTTGTGATCGATGCTGCCGTCATGAACAAGGTCATCTAAATGTTTATCATCGGTGACAAATAAACACCTTCTGGAATTGCGCTCATTGACGATTGAAATCAATTGTTGTAAGTCCTTTGCGACCGTCCCTTCGCGAATCATTAGATACATCCCTCTACGGAGACGCTCCTTTGCTTCCATTGCTGTTGTGCTTTCATGATCGGTTTGGATGCCCGCTGCCATATAAACATTGATATCATTTGGTGATAAACCCGCAGCGTGGCCGTCAATTTTTTTGCCAGATTGTTTGGCTGTTAAGATTTTTTCAAGCATGTCATGTTCAGCTTGTAAGACTGCTGGAAAATTCATGACTTCAGCTAATCCTAACACACGCGGCTGTTGATAAAACGGTTTGAGATCTTCGGCAAGTAGAGTAGCACCGGAATTTTCAAACTCGGTGGCTGGAACACATGAAGGAAGCATAAAGAAAAAGTCAAACGGTAGATTTTCCGAGGAATCAAGCATGTATTGTATTCCATCCGTTCCTAAAACGTTGGCAATTTCATGAGGGTCGGCAATTACCGTGGTTACCCCGTGGGGAAGAAGAACCTTTGCAAATTCCTTTGGTGTGACCATCGAGGATTCAATGTGAACATGACCATCGATGAAAGCAGGAGAAATATATTGATCCTTCGCATCGATCATCTTTTTCCCTTCATATTCTCCAATACCTGCAATGTATCCATCAACAATAGCAATGTCCCCTTCAATAATTTCCCCAGTAAAGACATCAATAATTTTTCCATTTTTAATGACAGTATCCGCTGGCTCTCTTTTAGAGGCCACAGAGATTCTTTTCTTTAATTGATTTACCTCCATCGGACAACATCCTCTTCTGTCAGATTAATATTCTACTTTATCCTTTGAATTCTCCCATGTTCTAAAAGGTAAGTCTCCATCTGTCGGAAAGATCTTTTTCATTGGTATTTTTCGATATTCAACGGGAAGAGAAAGTTGATCATAAATAAATTGATCATCGAAGCCAATCTTCGCTGCATCTTTTTTGGTGCAGGCATAATAAACAGCCTTAGGACGAGCCCAGTAAATGGCACCAATACACATGGGACAAGGTTCACAGCTGGTATAGATTTCACAGTCGTTCAACTGAAAGTCATTTAAATTCCGGCAGGCATCTCGAATGGCTTGCACTTCTGCGTGTGCAGTTGGATCGTTTGTCCCTGTAACTTCATTTCTGCCAACACCTATGATCTTTCCATCCTTGACTACGACCGCTCCAAAGGGTCCCCCTTGTTTAGTCAAAACATTATTTAATGCTAGCTCAATGGCCTTTTCCATAAAGTGTGTATCTGACATACTGACCGCCCCATTCTATTTTTCAATTAGTCTATTGAAGCTGGATTTTTTCTGTGATTAATATCTGGCAGGATAGGAGTAAGCCTTGTGGGCCAGATATTGAAAACAGTGAATGAACTTAACATACATTATTCAACATGACGATCACAAATGCTCCATTATTGTAAGATTATCTGCCAGTATTTTTAGTTTATTGTTAATTTCCGTGCCTTCTGCTCCAATCAACTATCCGCATAATCACATCGCAAAATTTCTATGGAAGATTATATGACATTAGTGTAGATACTATTTCTCTATTTGGATATTATGGTGAAAAAAGATGACATGGAAATTGTAACCATGTTCGTCTATCTACATAAAACAACCCAGTTAGAAGAAAATTGAAAAAGAACATGGGTGTATTTTTGGAGGTCTATCAATATATATAGTGGTATAACTCGGAAGAATTGGGGGTCATAGATGGAAGGGATTCATGAGATCTTAAACGCCTTATACTCTGATTCGTACCAAAAAGGCGATGTCCTCGCTACCATTATTCAAGTAGAAGGATCCGCTTATCGAAAAGAAGGTACGACCATGTTGTTTCGAAGTGATGGGACCCAGATTGGTATGTTAAGTGCTGGCTGTCTTGAAACAGACTTATCCTTTCGAGTTGAGGAAATCAGGAATGAAGGGACGGCTCAAACCGTTATTTATGATATGCGGGAGGAGGACGATTTATCGTGGGGACAAGGGGCAGGCTGTAACGGAGTCATCCACGTGCTCCTCGAACCTATCGACGCCTTTCTACGTGACCACTTTAGTAAACTAAAGTGCCACTTGGACCATGGGAAACGAGTCACGATGATAAAAAGAATGACAAAGGAGCTTTCTGTTTCTGACTATTTATTCTTGTCTGATGATGACCATCATTTTGGAAAATGGCATGGAAGTGTTTCAAAGGAGATAAAAAGACTAGTAAACGATATTCATCAAACCTTTCCGAAAAGCGGGATCAAATATCTGGCGGAACTCTCATCTACTGTTTATGTTCATTCATTTAAACCGAAACCGCGATTAGTTGTCTTTGGTGCAGGAGCTGATGCAGTTCCTTTAGTAAAAACTGCCTCCCTAGCAGGCTTTGCAGTGACTGTTTCAGATTGGCGCTCTGCATTGTGTAATGACGTTCGCTTCCCAGAGGCTGAACAATTGTTGATTGGTTATCCTAATGAAACAATTCCATTGCTTCATTTGAACCGTTCTGATTCTATCCTAATCCTTACACACCAATTTCAAAAGGATCAGGAGATATTGAATCGTTTAAAAGGGGTGGACCTCAATTATTTAGGAGTTCTTGGTCCAAGAATAAGGACACAACGTCTCCTTGAAGGGGTGGATATCCCTCCGGAAATTAGCAGTCCAGCCGGTCTAGCGATTGGTGCTGAAGGCCCAGAAGAGATTGCTATCAGCATTATCGCTGAATTAATTCAACGACAGCGGAATAAAAGCGTACAAAAGGTGATTACATTTGAACGATAACGCAGGTGTTATCGCAGTCTATCTTGCTGCGGGCAAAAGCCTAAGGATGGGGATTATTAACAAGCTTGAACTCCCTTTGGGAGAGAAAACCATTGGTAATTCTGTCTTAGAAAAAGCAGTAAAGTCAGAATTGACGTATACCATTGTGGTGACAAGGGAGGCGGATCAGCTCAAGTGGATTGATGGCTCTCTTTGGCAAACGCCGCTCCGGGGAAAGTGGAAGGCTGTGATATGCCAAGATGCGGATAACGGGCAGGCGCATTCCTTGCATAAGGGATTGAAGGCAGCGATGGAAATGAAACCGAGAGGAATCATGGTCCTTCTTGCTGATCAACCCCTCCTGCCACTAAGTATAATCAATGATTTGATTGTTCGATTCCTAAAGGAGATCGAACAAAATATCGATATCCCGTTTTTGGCGGCAAGTTTTCAGGGAATTCCAAGACCGCCGATTATTTTTTCTCCAAAGGTGGTTCCGGATTTACTTAAACTGGAGGGGGACGAGGGTGCACGACAGCTTTTTAAAAAGGCACCATTAACGGGAAGACTAGTGGACTATGAAAACAGATGGGACTTTTTTGATGTGGATACGAAAGAAGATTATGAAGTTCTGAAAGGGCGTGGGCACGAGTGGTGAATAATCTGAGGAAGTCGACAATAGTTTCACCTAACGTGTGGGTGCCTTCTACACTGGAAGAAGCATGGAGTTTAAAACAAAAATTTGGCAGGGAGGCAAGATTTATTGCTGGAGGAGCATTCCTGCAGACACAGTGGCAAAAAGGGATGGATTGTCCGGACCACCTAATCAGTTTAGAACAAATTAAAGAAATGCAAAGGTGCGGAAAAGAACTTATCAATGGTGAAACAGTTCTCAGCATAGGGGCTTTGACTACTTTAGAATTTTGTCGACATCCTTCTGAATTATTAGAAGATGTGCCGTTATTAGTGGAGGCCGTGAGAAATATTGCCGCACCGTCTATTCGAAACATCGCAACGCTTGGAGGTAATATTGCGAACGAGTTTGGAGATACGATTCCTGCCTTATTGGCGATGGATGCGAGTCTAACCTTTTTTGATGGAAAAAAAGTATGCCAGAAACCATTAGCGGAATGCCTAAAAGAAAGGGATTTCTTTCCTAAGTTTATTCTGATCAGCGTTTCCTTACCTGAAGTGATTAAAACATACAAAGAAAGTTGTTTTTATAAAAAGATTGGGTCACGCGAGGCGTTTACGCCAAGTATTGTAACGGTTTCGGGCTGCTGCCAACTAAATCAACAGAAGCAGGTGGAGCATATTCGCTTGGCTGCAAGCGGGAGCACCACGCAACCGCAAAGGCTGCTTAGGTGTGAACAACTTCTTCTAGGTACCACGCTTTCCAATGAGAGGTTACAAAGAGCTGTTCAGGTAATAAGAGAGGAATTTCAATGCACTTCAGAAGTCTTTTCCTCCGCTGAATATAAAAAAGCAGCTACCGCAAATATGATTGTTTCAGAGATAGCTAGATTAGCCGGTTAGGTGAGGGGAATCTTATGACATTCCAAATGAGCCATTCAGAAAACAAAAAGAGGATCCGTCCTGATGGTCCCGCGAAGGTGACCGGCAGACTGAAATACCTCACCGATTTAACTTTTCCCAATATGTTATTTGGAAAAATATTAAGGAGTTCTGAACCGCATGCGGAAATCCTCTCGATTTCAACGGAGTTGGCGAAGGAACTTCCCGGTGTAAGAGCTGTCGTGACCTACAAGGATGTTCCTGGGTTGAATGGTTATGGGCTTATTTTTCCAGACCAGCCTGTACTTTGTGAGGACCAGGTCCGCTGTGTTGGAGATGCACTTGCCGCAGTGGCTGCCGAGACCGAAGAAATTGCCGAGCAGGCTGTACAGTTAATAAAGGTGGAGTATAAGCCGTTACCAGTCTTGGATAGTCCTGAGGCTGCCTTAAGTCCAGATGCTCCACTTCTTCATCCCGGCGGGAATATCCTTCACCAGGCCCATTACCAAAAAGGAGAGGTAGAACAGGGCTTTAAAGCTTCCGCAATTGTTGTTGAAGAAACTTACGAGCTTCCGAGACAAATGCATGCCTATATGGAAACAGAGGGCGGGGTGATTGTCCCTGAATCAGACGGAAAACTGACGGTTTATGTGGGAACACAGCATGGTTTTAAAGACCGTTTTCAATTGGCGCGAATTCTCGACATGGCTGAAGCGGATATTCGCATCGTTTCGAGTCCGATGGGAGGTTCCTTTGGCGGAAAGGATGAGTTAAATATCCAGCCTTATGCGGCATTACTAGCCCTTGCTACAAACAGTCCTGTTAAGATTCACCAAAGCAGACAGGAATCCGTACGAGCGGGTCTGAAACGCCATCCGATGAAAATTAAGATGAAAACGGGAGCCGATGCAGAAGGGAAAATCCTGGCCCATAAGGTAGACATTATTGCTGATACAGGGGCATATGCCACTTTAGGTCCGGCTGTTTTAGATTTTTCAGTGGAGCATGCTCCGGGTCCATACATCATCCCACATATAGAAATAATCGGCTTATCCGTCTTTACAAATAATGGCGTAGCCGGTGAATTTAGAGGCTTTGGCGGAAATCAGATCACGTTTGCACTTGAAGGGCAAATCGATCGGATCGCCGAAAAACTTCAAATCGATCCATTTGAGTTTAGGTTTAAAAATCTAAGAGAAACCAATGATCCGGGCCCATTAGGCCAAAGGATTGCTCCTACTAACGGGGCGAGGGAAGTCCTTCAAAGCGCAAAACGTTCCCATGCAGAAATGGTAAAGAGATGGAATCAGGAAACGATCGAGAAATGGAAGGTGAGAGGGACTGGGATTGCCCTGACGATGCATGGCGGCGGGCTTGGTGTTGACCGGTTGGATCCCGCTGGCGGCCGTTTGACCTTTACAAAGGAAGGGAAGATAGAAGCTGCCTTTGGGTTCGAAGAGTGTGGGCAAGGCCTTTTAGGGGTAATTGAAACATTAGTAATCAATGAATTCGACTGCACCGATAAGGATATCAGCATCATTATTGGTGATACCGATTTAGTTCCTGTTTCTGGATCTTCGACTGCATCAAGGGCAACTAGCATGGTCTGGCATGCACTGCAAAAAATGAAGGATTCATTTCGGGAGAAAATTCTTGAACTGGCAGAAACAATCATAGGTATTCCTGCCAAGCATCTTCGCTTGGGACCTGGCGGGATTTGGATTAGTCATGTAAAAGAAGATGCGAAGCCGTGTATTACGTTTGCACAGCTGGCAAAGCAAATGCCGATCAACCATCCGATTAGTGTACAAACAGCCTTTGATTTCCCAACAAGTCCTGATGCATCGGTCGCTGGGAGCCACTTCTTATATGCATTCGCTGCCGTTATCGCCCATGTGGAGGTGGACCTTCTGACTGCTAAAGTCAAGGTGCTGCACTTGGATCAGTCGGTGGCCGCGGGGCCAGTCGTTAGTCCGATGGGGTATCAAGGACAAATTGAAGGTGGAGCGGTGATGGCATTAGGCTATACCCTAATGGAAGAAGCGATGATGGATAAAGGAATCTATCTAACTGACAATTTTGATACGTATCTGATTCCAACCATTTGTGATGTTCCATATCAAATGAATGTGGAGGCAATAGAAGAGTTGGTAACGGGTGACCGATTTGGTCCGAGAGGTGTAGGAGAAATTGGAACGGTGGCCGTTGCTCCTGCTATAGCCAGGGCTCTATATGATGCAACAGGCTGTTGGGTGAACAAGTTGCCTATTTCTCCTGAAATCCTGCTAAAGTCAATTAATTTGGGAGAGATGAAACCATGGATGTAAAGGAAAATAATCAAGTCGAAGCCCATGGGCCACAGAATCCCCAAATCAATTTAAAGGTTGAAGTGAATGGGGTCAACTATCAATTACAGGTTGGCCCAGCCGATCGACTCGTGGATATATTACGAGATGCAATGGGACTGACGGGAACCAAAATTTCTTGCGAGATTGGCCGCTGTGGGGCATGTGCTGTCCATTTGAATGGAAAACTAGTAAATTCCTGCTTGGTCATGGCGTATCAAGCAAATGATTCATCGATTTGCACAATTGAGGGTGTAGCGGAAGAAGAATTACACCCCATTCAGAGCGCCTTCTTAGAGGAAGGCGGCTATCAATGTGGGTATTGTACGCCAGGGATGATTATGGCGGTAAAGGCCTTACTCGATAAAAATCCTGATCCAACGGAAGAACAAATTCAGGAAGCACTTTCCGGAAATCTCTGTCGCTGCACAGGATATGGCGGGATTATTCGCTCGGTTCAACGAGCAGTTTCTAGTTTAAGAGAAAAACAGGTTAAAAGCAGCCCTCGACTTTCCATAGAAGAAGTAAATCAAATGAATAAAGATGAGTTTGTGAATTCACTAGGATGGATATTTGAGCACTCCCCATGGGTGGCTTCAATTGCATGGGAGAGTCTGCCCTTTAAATCGCGTGAGGAACTCTTACAAAACATGGTGCTGGTTGTAAAAAATGCGGCTGAGGCTTTGCAAGTGACCCTGCTCCGAGCTCATCCGGATCTTGGGACTAGATTACAAATATCAGAGGTTTCGCAAAAGGAGCAAGCGGGAGTGGGGCTTGATCGACTATCAAAGGAAGAACATAGGGAGTTTGTGGCACTTAATCAAAGGTATGTCGAACAATTTAGCTTTCCTTTTATCATGGCCGTAAAGGGCAAAACCAAAGATACTATTCTTGCTGCGATGCAAGAACGAGTGGGTAATACCTATGAACTAGAATTCCAAACAGCCTTAAACGAAGTCTATAAAATTGCCGGGTTCCGCTTAAATGATGTTATTCAATAAAGGGGATGATGGTATGGAAAGAACAATGCGTTATGGTAAAGCAGATGTTTGGGTTTATCGTACTTATGCAGCACCGCTTACAGGAGTCCGGCCGATTCCTGAATCAGCCTTTACTGGCCGCAGTAATATTCTTTTTGGGATGAATGTAAAGGTAGCAGTTGAAGGCGATGCCTTCTTATCGTCTTTTAAAGATGGAGATAATTCATTAGTTGTAGCAACCGATTCGATGAAAAATTTTATTCTAAAACATGCCGGCGATTATAAGGGCTCCACACAAGAAGGGTTCCTAGAATTTGTTGCCCGCCGTTTCCTTGAAACGTATCCTCATATGAGTGCTGTCGATATTTCTAGCGAACAAATCCCATTCGACGAGCTTCCAGTCCCAACGAACAATCGCTTTGAACCGAGTCCATTGGTGTTCCGCTATTCATTAAATGAACAATCCTTGGCTTCAGTTGAAGTGAAACGCTCTGGAGAAGAGATCGTCACAACTGATCATCTCAGCAGTTTGAATGGGCTAAAGCTTCTTAAGGTCCGCGGAAGTTCCTTTTATGGCTTTGTGCGGGATGAATATACGACACTGCCAGAATCCTATGATCGGCCGTTATTTATATTTTTGAATATTGGGTGGCGTTATAACGATTTTGAGGCTGCAAAAGGAGGTACGTCTGATGGGTATGTCGCTGCAGAGCAAGTAAGGGATATTGCTTATACAGTTTTCCATGAAGAGAATTCTCCTTCCATACAAAATCTTATTTACCGCATTGGCCAGCGCATATTAGAGCGATTTCAACAGTTAGTGGAGGTTCGCTTTGAATCCAATAACCGGACTTGGGAAACCGTTTTAGACGAGATTCCTGCCTCGCAAGAAGGGAAAGTATTTACCGAACCACGCCCTCCATATGGGTTTCAATGTTTCTCAATGACCCGTGCCGATTTAGAAAATACAGGAGAACCACCAAAATGACAGGAAAGTTAACTACTCATGTTCTTGATTTAAGTATTGGTAAACCAGCAAATGGAGTGTTAGTGGAGTTATGGCAAGTAGATTCAGATAACCAGTTTCAACCTTTAATAACATGCCGAACAAATGAGGATGGGCGGGTGAGCCAGCCGCTCCTAGCTGCAGCATCCATGGAAATTGGAATCTATGAACTTCGTTTTTATGTGGGGGATTATTTCCGTAATCGTGGTACCTTGCTCGGAGATCCTTCATTCTTAGATTGTGTTCCTATTCGCTTTGGCATTTCTGAACCCGCATCCCACTATCATGTACCATTATTGATTTCACCTGGTGGTTACAGTACCTATCGGGGAAGTTAAGCACCGAAGGAGCATAAGAAGATCCTCGCCCTTCATGCAGAGTGGAATGAGGAGATTAATAAATTAACAGCTTTTTATAAACATAGGGACGGGATCAATGAAGGAAAAGAGGAGTTTTAATGAATCAAGATAAGGAACGTTTGGTCCAGTGGATTGAGGAGCACCAAGCGGAAATGATTGATTTTTTAAAAAAGATCGTGCAGGTTCCATCGGATAACCCTGCAGGTGACTGTTATCCGATTGCTGCCTTTTTACAACAATACCTTCAAGAACTTGGATTTGAGGATGTCTCCTTATTAGAGGTGGATGAAGCGGAAGTGAAAGCCGCTGGAATGATTAGTTTAGCCAATGTCCTTAGCCGTACCGAGTTTGGCAATGGAGGAGGAACGAATATCGCCTTAAATGCACATGGTGATGTCGTGCCGCCGGGGCTGGGCTGGAGTGTCGATCCATATGGAGGCGAGATTGTTAACGGCAAGATGTATGGGCGTGGTGTGGCTGTTTCCAAATCGGACATTGCAGCTTATTCGTACGCCGTTTTAGCTTTGAAACAGGCCCAAATCAGTCAACAGTTGCAAGGGAAAGTCGACCTTGCCTTTACTTTTGATGAAGAGACAGGGGGAGAATTAGGACCGAAAAAGCTGCTTGATCAAGGGGCACTCACGCCCAACCAAGCGATTGCCGCAGGCTTTACTTATTCAGCCGTAAATGCCCATAATGGCTGTCTCCATTTCGAAGTCAAAACAACCGGGAAGTCTGCCCATGCTGCCCTTCCCCATACAGGAATCGATGCGCTCGAAGCGACGACAAAGATTTTAAATGCTTTGTATGAATACCGGCAGACTCTTACAGCAAAAAAATCGGCTGTGCCTGGTATTGATCACCCAACCTTGGTTGTCGGGCTTATATCGGGAGGTATTAACACAAACGTTGTCCCGGATGAATGTGCGATCAGGGTTGACCGGAGATTGATTCCAAGTGAAGACGGGGCACAAGCAGAAGCGGAATTTAGAAACATTGTGGAGGATGCGGTGAGTACGTTCGAAGGAATAAAAATAGAAATTCGAAAAATTCTTCATGCCGAAAGTTTCGGACCTGTTCCGGAAGATTCACCATTAATTTCGACTCTGTCTTCAAATTGGCAGGCAATTATGAAGGGGAAGGGCGAATTAGCGATTAACGGAGTACCAATCTATGCAGATGCCCGTCATTTTTATGAAAAAGGAATCCCCACGATCATGTTTGGAGTTGGGCCCAAATTGCTTGAAGAAGCCAATGGGCACCGGGCGGATGAACACATCCGGATCAATGATTTAGTTGATGCCACAAAGATTATTGCCTGTACACTTTATGATTTATTAGGGGGAGGTAAGGGATGAAATTAACCCAGCGGGAGCAGGAGAAATTAATGATTGTTGTTGCAGCAGACCTGGCCAGGCGCCGCAAAGATCGTGGCTTAAAATTAAACTATCCAGAGGCGATTGCGCTCATTACCTACGAAATTATCGAAGGGGCCAGAGATGGAAAATCGGTCGCTGAACTGATGAGTGAAGGGACCCAAATATTATCAAGCGAAGATGTGATGGAAGGGATTCCGGAGATGATTCACGATATCCAAGTAGAGGCAACCTTTCCAGATGGAACCAAGCTTGTCACTGTACATGAACCGATTCGCTAGAGTATAGAGTTTGTAGTAGTCAATCGGGGTCATTGACGACCGAAAGCAGAGAGAAGAAGCAGAAAGGGTAATCAATCGGGTCATTGACGACCGAAAGCAGAGAGAAAAAGAAGAAAGGGTAGTCAATCGGGGTTATTGACGACCGAAAGCAGAGAGAAAAAGAAGAAAGGGTAGTCAATCGGGGTTATTGACGACCGAAAGCAGAGAGAAGAAGCAGAAAGGGTAGTCAATCGGGGTTATTGACGACCGAATGCAGAGAGAAAAAGCAAAGGCGGTAGCCAATAGAAATACAAAGGCGGGTGAAGTGAATGATACCAGGAGAATACCGATTAAGACAAGAGCCAATCATCTGTAATCAGGGAAGGACAGCTTCTAGGGTCATGGTGCTCAATCAAGGCGATCGGCCAATTCAAATCGGGTCCCATTTTCATTTTTTCGAAGTAAATGGGGCATTAAAATTTGAACGTGACCAAGCGTTCGGCAAGCATCTAAATATCCCAGCAGGCACCGCTGTCCGGTTTGAACCTGGCGATGCGAAAGAAATTGAACTCATTCCATTTGCTGGTCAGCGTGAAGTCTATGGGTTAAATAATAAAACGGATGGCCGATTGGACCAAGGAAAGGAGAACCTGTTATGAGTTTTCGAATGTCAAGAAAGCAATATGCAGACATGTTTGGTCCGACAACAGGTGATGCCATTCGGCTTGCGGATACCGATTTATTTATCGAAATAGAGAAGGATTTTACCGTTTATGGGGATGAAGTGAAATTTGGCGGCGGAAAGGTAATTCGTGACGGGATGGGGCAGCATCCGTTAGCAACACGAGCACAAGGGGCACTTGATACGGTCATAACCAATGCCATTATTTTGGATTATAGCGGGATTTATAAGGCAGACATTGGCATTCGTGATGGACGAATTGCTGGGATCGGAAAAAGTGGCAATCCGCTCTTAATGGAAGGTGTTGACATGACCATTGGGGCTTCAACCGAAGTCATTGCCGGAGAAGGCATGATTGTAACGGCTGGCGGCATCGATGCCCATATCCATTTCATCAGTCCCCAGCAAATCGAAACAGCCCTTTCATCGGGGATTACAACGATGATTGGCGGCGGTACGGGTCCAGCGACTGGAACGAATGCGACAACTTGTACGCCAGGTGAATGGAATATTCATCGTATGTTAGAGGCAGCTGAAGAATTTCCGATGAATCTTGGATTTTTAGGAAAGGGAAACTCGTCCGCTGAAGAACCGTTAATTGAACAAATCAATGCCGGTGTAATCGGACTTAAACTGCATGAAGACTGGGGGACGACGGCCTCAGCTATCGATCACTGCCTCAAGGTCGCAGATAAGTATGATGTCCAAGTTGCCATTCACACAGATACCTTAAATGAAGGCGGGTTTGTCGAGGATACGCTGGCAGCGATTAATGGCCGGGTGATCCATACGTACCATACCGAGGGGGCCGGGGGCGGACATGCACCCGATATCATTAAGGTCGCAAGCTTCCCGTATATCCTGCCGTCATCCACCAATCCCACTCGTCCTTATACCAAAAATACTTTAGATGAACACTTAGATATGCTGATGGTTTGTCATCACTTAGATCCTGATGTACCTGAGGACATTGCCTTTGCAGATTCACGGATTCGAAAAGAGACAATTGCAGCTGAAGATATTCTCCACGATTTAGGTGTATTCAGCATGATTAGTTCCGATTCGCAGGCGATGGGACGAGTGGGCGAAGTGATTACGCGTACGTGGCAAACGGCAGATAAAATGCGCAAGCAACGCGGCAAACTGCCTGAAGATAAGGGAGTGGGAGATAACTTTCGGGCGAAGCGATATATTGCCAAATATACAATTAATCCAGCGATTACACACGGGATTGCTGATGAGGTTGGCTCTGTGGAAGTGGGGAAATTGGCGGACCTCGTGATTTGGGATCCCGCATTTTTTGGAGTTAAACCAGAGATCGTTATCAAGGGTGGAATGATTGCCCATAGTTTAATGGGAGATCCAAATGCGTCCATTCCTACTCCGCAGCCTGTTCTATACCGACCCATGTTTGCAGCTTACGGAAAAGCCAAGTACACCACATCGGTTACGTTCATGTCTAAAGCAGCGATCGAACTCGGTGTGCCCGAAAAGCTGGGTCTAAAAAAACAAATCAAACCAGTACAGGGAATTCGCCAACTTTCAAAACAAGATATGAAACTCAATGCTGCGATGCCAACCATTGAAGTCGATCCACAAACCTATGAAGTCATTGTGGATGGTGAGCTTGTGACCTGTGAACCGGCGGAGATATTGCCGATGGCACAGCGCTATTTTTTATTTTAGGAGTGAGATTATGATTATTGAAGAAATCATTGGGAATGTGGAAGAAATCTCTACAACTGGGCGGCATGTTGAAAGAGTCTATTTAGCGAGTGATGACTTAGTGAAGCGAATTCAGCGGGTCACAACGGACCATGGGAAAGAGGTTGGAATCCGCTTAAAGGAACCCAAAGACTTAATCGATGGCGATATATTATACATGGATGACCGAAATATGATTGTTATCAGTGTTACAAGTGACGACTTGCTGGTGATTCAACCAACAAGCTTAAAGCAAATGGGGGAAATTGCTCATCAGTTAGGGAACCGCCACCTGCCTGCTCAATTTGAAGGGGAGGTTATGCTCGTTCAATATGATTATCTCGTTCGGGAACTACTGGACCAACTTGCTGTTCCCTACACAAGAGAAGAGAGAAAGGTGAAAAAAGCCTTTCGCCATATCGGACATTCGCATGGATAATCAACTCTTGGCGTTACTGCAACTCGGTGATTCGAATTTTCCTTCAGGAGCTTTTTCCCATTCTTTTGGGTTGGAAACTTACATTCAAGAAGAAACGGTCCATGATAAGGAAACTTTTTTTGAATGGGTTCGCCTTTACTTGGAAAAACAAATGGCTGCTACCGATGGACTTGCCTGCCGCTTAACTTTTGAGGCTTTACTCAAAAATGAAATTGATGAGATATGGGTGCTCGATCAAAAACTGTTCGTGCAAAATCTCCCTAAGGAAGCACGGGAGGCAAACCGGAGGATTGGGGAGAGAATGATTCGAATGGGGATCGATTTATATTCAATCCCGTTATTAGAAATATACCTTAAAAAAATCCGTATGAAGGAAGTGTATGGTCATCCTGGAGTGGCTTTTGCGATGATTTGCCAGTACTTAGGAATCGAGAAAAGACGGGGGATATTGACTTTCCTTTATTCCAGTATGATGACACTTATACAGAATGGTGTCCGCGGGATCCCGCTTGGCCAGACAGCAGGTCAACGTATTCTCTTAGAATTACAGCCTTATCTGCTGAAAACAACGGAGGACATTGAGGGCATGGATGCTGACAATTTTGGAGCAGTTGCTCCTGGTATTGAAATGGCCCAAATGCGACATGAACGACTACATACCCGATTGTTTATGTCTTAAAAAAACCATGAAAGAAGGGGATACTATGGAACCAATACGAATCGGAGTGGGCGGACCAGTTGGAGCGGGAAAAACGTTGCTTGTTGAGCGCTTAACGAGACATCTCCATAAAGAATATAAAATGGCTGTAGTAACCAATGACATCTACACAAAAGAGGATGCCCAGTTTTTAATAAAAAACAGTGTGCTCCCTGAGGATCGAATTATAGGTGTGGAAACCGGTGGATGCCCGCATACGGCGATTCGGGAAGACGCTTCGATGAATTTTGCTGCCATTGATGAATTAAAAGAGAAGCATCCGGATTTAGCAATAATTTTTGTCGAGAGCGGCGGTGATAACCTAGCTGCTACCTTTAGTCCGGAACTAGTTGACTTTTCCATTTATATTATCGATGTAGCCCAAGGTGAAAAAATTCCCCGTAAAGGCGGCCAAGGGATGATTAAATCTGATCTGTTTATCATCAACAAGATTGATTTAGCGCCATATGTGGGCGCAAGCTTAGAAGTCATGGAGACTGATACACAGGCGGCGAGAGGCAAGAAGCCTTATATTTTTACAAACTTAAAAGAGGATGTCGGTATAAATGAAGTGATTGATTGGCTCAAGTCTAATGCATTATTGGCAGGATTAGGCTAGGTGGAACCGCGAACTGGATACTTGCGGCTTACAGGTTCGAGGAAAGGGAAGAAAACCATTTTGAAAGAGTCCTATTCAGAGGGGGCTTTAAAAATTACTAGGCCTGTTTACCTTACAGGAGGCGGCGAAGCCTATTTTTATGTGATGAATCCGGGTGGAGGATACGTGGAAGGTGATTCCTATCAAACTTTTATCCGCCTGGAAGAGGGGGCTGAGATGGTTGTTACGACTCAATCGTCTACTAAAATATATAAGACCCGTATCTGTCCAGCCATTCAAGAAATGGAAATGCATTTGGAAAGTGGAAGTGTTTTAGAATATCTACCCGACCCAGTTATTGCTTACCAGAATTCGTGTTTTAAACAACGAACAGTCATTAGAATGGCACAAAACTCTTCCCTTATTTGCTGGGATATTTTTACCCCTGGCTGGGCGCCTGATGGGACACTTTTTCAATATGACTTACTTCAGGCCAAGATGGAAATTTACCTGGAAGACAGACTTATTTTATTCGATCATGTGAAACTTCAGCCTGACAACGATCTTAAAGGGATTGGCATGATGGAAGGTTTTTCGCATTATGGGACGATGCTTGTCATTGATCAGCGAATCACTCCTGTTTTATTGGAGGATCTGCAAGATATTTTCGAAACTTTGCTAGAGGTTAGAATTGGAATTTCAATGCTAGCCGTTTCGGGTTTTGCGCTTAGGGTATTGGCAAATACTACACAAGACATTGAAAAAGTCTTAAATAGCTGTCATGAAATCATCAGAAGCAAAGTGTTGGAAAAAGAACCTGTTCATCTAAGAAAATATTAAACTGTCGCTGTAATGGGCACCACCAATTTTCTTCTTTTTCCGAATATAATTATGATTAGGATTTTCATTAAGTATCAGCGGAAGCAAGCTAAATTGTTAAGTATAACTCAGTAATATTTTTGTTGGGCTAGGTATTTATTAACCTAGCTTATTTTGTTGTGATAAAATTTTAATAAAAAGAAGGGGACTACGCTGCATGAATATCATTGACTTACATTGTGACGCCCTCATGAAACTTCAAGAAGCTCAAGGGAAACTACGGTTTGCAGATGCTCAGGAATTACAAACCAATAAAACACGATTACAGCAAGGGCAAATCAAAGTACAGTGCTTTGCCATATTTATTGACCCTGAAATAAAGGGAGATCAGAAATTTCAAGTGGTCCTCGAGCAAATCGATTATTTTTACAAGGAGGTGCTCGGGAAGAATCCGGACATGGTCCATATCAAAGCATGGTCGGATTTTGATCGCTTAAAAATTGGTCAAATTGGTGCTATGCTAACACTTGAAGGCGTGGATGCGATTGGCAACGATTTAGCGAAGCTCCATATTCTTTACCAGCTCGGAGTCCGTTCTGTTGGTTTGACTTGGAACCAGGCAAATCTCGCTGCAGATGGTGCTGGTGAACCGCGCGGTGCGGGGCTGACGCTGTTTGGAAAAGAGATTGTCGAGTTTAATAACGAGCATCAAATCCTGACTGATGTTTCTCATTTGAGCGACCAGGGGATTTGGGAGGTCATTGAATTAGCCAAATATCCGATTGCCAGTCACTCGAATGCACGAGCACTTTGCAACCATTTGCGTAACTTAACAGATGAGCAGGCCCAGGCGATGTTTGCGAAAGGCGGCTTGATTCATGTCGTGTATCATCCATCTTTTGTTAAAGAATCTGGTAAAGTGACGATATCAGATCTTGTGAAACATATTGATCACTTTTGCTCATTAGGCGGCGTCAAACAAATTGGGTTCGGCTCGGATTTGGATGGGATTACAACTTTTATCACTAATTTGGAAGACGCCTCGAAAAGCCAAAATCTTATTAATGAGCTATTGAAATATTACCCTGAAGAGGTTGTCCGCGGATTTGCTTATCAAAACTTTCTTGACCATCGGCCAGGGATTTTCCGATGAAGGTGAGAGAAAAGGGAATCATCATTGGCAACCTCCCAACTGGGAGGAAAAATTGTCTAACTGATGTTGCAGATGTGATGGTGGGGCATGTAACACTCGACTACCCGCTTAACGAGTCCGGTAATGAGCATGCCTGCACAGGTGTAACAGCGATCCTGCCTCATAAGGGCAATTTGTTTAAAGAAAAAGTAACTGCGGCGAGTTATGTTATTAATGGCTTTGGAAAAACGACAGGTCTTGTACAAGTAAATGAACTAGGTGTGATCGAATCGCCCATCATGCTAACGAATACCTTCGCGGTCCCAGCTGTCACACAAGGAGTGCTGGAATACATGCTGGGAGAAAATCAAGAAATTGGCGAAACAACAGGGACGATTAACATTGTCGTTGGGGAATGTAATGATAGCTATTTGAATTCAATCCGTTTATTTCCAGTTAAACCAGAACATGCGATTGAGGCAATCAAGAATGCATCAGACAATCAGGCAGTGGAAGGGGCGGTTGGGGCAGGTAAAGGCATGGTTTCCTTTGGCTATAAAGGCGGGATTGGTACATCCTCCCGTATCGTTGAAGAGTATACAGTCGGCTGTCTTGTTCTCAGCAATTTTGGCAAAAAGGAAGAATTACAAAGGTTCCGCTATTCAGAAGGTGAAGGTTTGTCTGAGACAGCGGACGGCTCAATCATTATGGTTTTAGCAACCGATGCCCCCTTAAGCGACCGGCAATTACAACGCTTGGCGAAAAGATGCGGCATTGGTCTTGGTCGAACAGGCAGTCATTTTAGTCATGGCAGTGGTGATATTGTTATTGCTTTTTCCACTGCACACAAAATTACTCACTTTTCGGATGAGAAGATCGAAGTCCGAAGCCAACTGCGCGAGGATCATCCGATTATGAATCAGCTTTTTACGGCGGCAGCTGAAGCAGTTGAGGAAGCCATCCTTAATTCATTATCGCAGGCGGACACAACAAAGGGCAGAGCAAGCCGCGTTGTCCAGCAAATCAATTTCTTAAAAGAGGAGTAACCGTATTGTACCTAACAATTAAAGAAACAGCAGAGTATCTATCAGTTCCAGAGGCAACCGTCAAAAGCCTCATCCAACAAAAGAAAATTCGCGCCCTATTTGATGGGAAAGAGTACCTAATCTACAAAGAGCAATTCAACACCTATCTAAAACAAATGGAAAAATACAAACAACTAATCGACGAAATCCTAAACGAACCCATCCCAGAAAGCATCGACGTCAAGGACGAAGACTAACTCAGTGTTGCTACGTTTTATTGATGTCTTTTTGGTGATTTTATTGGTGCTTTTTTTGGTGCTTTCATGGTGCCTGACACCATTCGTGGACAAATCTACGGGTTTGTCCATACGGGGTGGACAGCGGGATAATTATGGTGCCTGACATCAATTGGAGGTGAAGTATGTCGAATATTTTTTTGAAAAGGGTCTATGAGCCTTATGAGGAAGTGGATGGATTTAGAATTTTAGTTGACCGCCTGTGGCCGAGGGGAATTTCGAAGGATGCGGCGAAGCTTTCGTATTGGTTTAAAGATCTAGCTCCGAGCAACGAACTCCGGAAGTGGTTTTGTCATAAGCCTGAGCTATTTGCAGAATTTCGTATCAGATACCTTGAGGAGCTTCGCACGGATGAACAGAAGCGGGAATATATCCAGCAAATCTATGAAATGGCAGCTCAAGGCC
>Ga0209795_10000873_pt1 | contig 20509 bp, 17 predicted proteins | sample AgamicOrMarz_FD_187166 | JGI IMG/M metagenome (GOLD analysis project Ga0209795, IMG submission 187166) | Agave microbial communities from Guanajuato, Mexico - Or.Ma.rz (SPAdes) (version 2) | ecosystem: Host-associated > Plants > Phyllosphere > Phylloplane/Leaf | place: Guanajuato, Mexico...
GTCGCGGCACTGATTAAGCGGAATGGAACCCGTTCGACGCGCATGGAGCGACCTCTGTCTATGACTGAGAATGAAAAAGTGCGCGCATCCCTACCCCGGGGACGACGGCGCACACATGCGTCTTGCGACGCTCGACCGAAAGCCCATGGTTGCCGGCAACAGTTGCGAGGCAACCTGAACCAAATGCGCCTTACCGGGAAATGCCGCACCGCGCCGCCCGTTGAAGCACGGCGCGTAAGCGTTCTGAAGACAACAGTGACGGATATTAACCGGTCGTCACAGCTTGGGCTATCCGATCGTGGGGTGCTATTATATATACATTCACGAATGGATGTAAAAGTGCGTTACTTCTCTTGCGGGGCGGGGACCCGGAAGAAAGCTTCGCCAAACAGTTCAGGGCAAACGGATTGTCATCGAGCGTACTTAAAAAGGCTCGGGAAAACCCGCAATCAGGGCAAGTTATACAAATATGGTCAGAAGAACCAAAGAAGAAGCGCTGGAGACGCGCAACAGCATCCTCGACGCAGCCGAACGGGTCTTCTTCGAAAAGGGTGTTTCGCGCACTTCGCTCGCCGACATCGCACAGGCGGCCGGGGTCACGCGCGGCGCCATTTATTGGCATTTTTCCCACAAGAGCGATCTGTTCACCGAGATGTTCGACCGCGTGCTGCTGCCGCTGGACGAACTCAAGGCCGCGTCGCTGGACCCGAACGAGCCCGATCCGCTTGGGCGGTTGATGGAGATCTGCATCGTCTGTGTGCGCGATACCGCGACCGATCAACGGCGCCGTCGCGTGTTCGACATTCTGTTTCTGAAGTGCGAGCTGGTCGAAGAGATGGGGCCGGTGATGGTCCGCTATCAGACCAATATGCGCGAGGCGCTGATCAAGATAGAAGGCGGCTTGCGCAACGCAATCTCGAAAGGGCAATTGCCGGAAGATCTCGATACGAAACTCGCTGCTGCCATGGTGCATGCGTTTGTCGGCGGATCGCTGCGCGACATGCTGTTTCTACCCGATGCCACGGATTTCACCGCGCTCGGCGAGCGGATGGTTGAAGGCATTTTCGACGCATTGCGTCTGAGTCCGGCGCTGCGCAAGTCGACGTGACGCGGCGGCTGCGGGCGGCGCACGCGGTGTAGTTTGCGGCCGACCGAGCGGTGGCTGTCGTTGCCGCGGTTGTCGGCAAACCTCCCATTTGGCGCAAACGGCCGCGCCCGCCCTCGCAGCGCTCGTTGTCACGCTGGACCAGCGTTGGACCGCCATACGCCGCGGCCTGCAAAACGCGACCCTCGACTCGCGGCCTTTCAGCCGCGTCCCTCACGCCAGCATCAGCGATTCCGGCTGCGCGCCTTCTGATTCGACGCATAAATGTTGCCGCGCTCTAACGGCACTCCGCTACTGACGGCGGCGAGCCATTCGTCGGTGCTCGCCACCGCCGCAAAGCGCGATTGCAGCACCACACTGAACATGCGATGAATCTCTTCCGCGCTCGCAAAGCCCGCGCTGTTTTCATACGGCACGGAGCCGGTTGCATCGTGCAGGAATTCGACGGCGAGGCCCGCGTGGACCGCATGATTAATGGTGGATGCATCGCAGTTGTGCGTCATGTAACCCACTACCGTCACCGTGTCGATTTGCCGTGCTGTCAGCCAGTCGGCGAGCTCCGTGCCGGTGAACGCGCTCGGCAGCGACTTCTCTACATAGTGATCGCGCTCACGGGAAGCGACCACCGGGTGCAGTTCGGCTCCCTCGCTCCCGCGCGCGAACAGCGGCGAAGCGGCCGGCGCGAAGTTCTGCACGATCACCACCGGCACGCCGGCGGTGCGAGCGGCGTCGATCGCGCGTCCAATGTTGGCTAGCGAGCTTTGGACGTCGGGATACTCGATCGGCAGATTGCCCGTTACGTATTCGTTCTGCACGTCGATGACAATCAGCGCACGGCGTGGTGTGGTCATGGCAAGACTCCTGTGAAAGATTGATGAGGTCGCGCGCCACAGCCCCGCGAGCTTCAGGCAAGCGAGGCCGCCGCGATGACGCATTGTTCGCCTACCGCCGTTTTGCCAACAGCGGCCCGATTGACAATCTGCGCTAGAATCGGGCCATCGTCGTCGCTCTCATAAGGTGCCTGACTCATGGCTACACCTGCAGCCTTTCCCGCCCCGGCCGCCGCAAAGCCCGGCGCACAGCGGTCGCACATCGTCGCCGTGATCGCGTTCGACCGCATCAGCCCATTCCACCTTTCCGTGCCATGCGTGGTGTTCGGCGAGGACCGCAGCGGCGCCGGCGTTCCCGGCTTCGACTTCCGCGTGTGCGCAGCCGAAACCGGCCCGCTGACGACGACCGCAGGATTCTCCATTGCCGTGACTCACGGACTCGAAGCGCTCGCCGAAGCCGACACGATCATCGTGCCTAGCTGGCGCGATCCCGCGGAGCCGCCGCCAGCCGCTTTGCTCGACGCACTGCGCGCGGCGCACGCACGCGGCGCGCAACTCGTCGGTCTATGCCTCGGCGCGTTCGTGCTGGCTGCCGCCGGCATTCTCGACGACCGCCCGGCCTCCACGCATTGGGCATGGGCTGACGACTTCGCGGCCCGTTACCCGCGTGTCCGGCTCGATCGCGACGTGCTTTATGTCGACGACGGGAACGTGCTGACATCGGCGGGCACGGCTGCCGGCCTCGATTGCTGTTTACATGTGCTGCGCAAGATGTGCGGCGCCGAGGTGGCGAACTTCGTCGCGCGGCGGCTCGTCGTATCGCCGCACCGGCAAGGCGGCCAGGCGCAATACATCCAGCAGCCGCTGCCGCCGAACGTCCGCGAAGACCGGCTCTCGGGTCTGCTCGATTGGGTGTGCGGCAACCTCGACGCGCCGCACACGCTCGACAGCCTCGCGGCGCGCGCGCTGATGAGCCGGCGCACCTTCACGCGGCGCTTCAGGCTCGCCACCGGCACGACCGTCGGCGCGTGGCTGCTCGCACAACGGCTCACGCGCGCGCAGCAGTTGCTGGAGAGTTCGGATCAGTCGGTGGAAGCGATTGCGGGCATCGCCGGGTTCGGGTCGGCGGCGTCATTGCGTCAACATTTCGCCGAAGCCTTTCGGACCTCGCCCTCGGCATGGCGAAGAGAGTTTCGCGGCGCATGAAATACCGCGCCCACGCAATTGCCGCGTGACACGCACGCTACGAGCGAAGCAAAACGCCGGATGACACATTAAAAGCGAAACATGGCGTCGACGTCGCGAAGCAATACAGGGTGAAAAGCGACGCGCTTTCGTAGTCGTACACCGCGAATTCGTAGTCGCGCGCGCACGACACTCGACCTACAGACTGCGCAACCGTTCCGCGCGCTGGTCGATGCATGAAGAACAGGCAGAGCGCCGTCAGTGCTCACTAATCCAGCGCGCTACATACAGCAGAAGCGCAACGAGAAAAATCATCGCAGCCCATGCCCAGTTCGGCATGGCATGCGGCGTCGGCTCGGGGTGCGAGACGCCGTGCGACACGCTGGCAGCGCGTCCGGCAAGCGGGTTGCCATGTTCGGCGCGCGTGCGCCGCGAAACGCCGCTCAGCGTGATAGGCCGTAAAAATACATGCTGACGACGCGCCGCCGAACCGCGCGCGCGGTTCGGTCCCTGCCCGTGCTTCGCACGCACGACCGCGCTGAATTCGGCGAAGAAATCGTCGGCGAGATGATGAAGCGCGTTTTCGAGCTGACGCGTGGGCAGTTCAGCGAGCGGCCCCGACGACGTCGCCCAGATCGTGTAGTCGATCCGCGTGCCGCGCTCCCTGCTGCCGAGCGCGCCCTCTTCCGCGCGCAGACGCACTTCGATCTGTCCGCGCAGCGAGCCGATACCTTCGGCGCGCGCCTTGAAATTGATCGTGCGGCGCTCCGCGTCGGCAGGGCCGGAATCCTGGCCCGCGACGTGCGCGCGCGCTTCGTAACGCGCACGCAGCGGCCCGAGTGGCACCGTCATAGCCAGAGCGTATTCGCCGTGCGAAAGGCGCGTGAACGACTCGCAGTTATCGAGGCTGGCGCGCAGGAGCGCAAGGTCTTGCAACGCGTCCCAGACATCGGACGGCGCAAGTGGAATCCGTAACGCGTCGTTCAGTTCCATCCCAGCCTCCGACAGACGCGCGACAGCGGATCAGGACGTCTGATCGATGCGGTCGACGCGCGATGAGTAAAACGCGAGATATCCCTGGATTGGGGCTGCCTGTTCGAATGGCGTCTCGTAGGTCCATACGGCGTTTTCGATCAAGCCGTCTTCGGTGCGCAGGTGGTAGTACGATGCGTCGCCCTTGAACGGACAGTGCGACGTGTGCGTGGAGCGTTCGAGCCGCGCCATGTTCACGTCTTCACGCGGGAAATAGAAAACGTCGGGCAGACCGGTCTCGGCGAGCGTGAGCGCCGCGTGCGTGTCGGCCATCGTCACGCCGCCATGAATCACCCGCACCCGGTGATGATTGCCCGTTATCGTAATGGCGTGCCCGCCGGAGGGTTTGTCCGGGTTTGCGTGAGGTGTCAAGGCATCGCTCATGTCTCGGCTCCGTGAAAGTGTGCGGTCGTGCATACAGCAAAGCCACGGGACAGGCCCGTGGCTTCATTATCGGTCAAAGTCCTCGCGATTGCGCGGCCTCCGTGCTGCATGCCCGACAAGCCCCGGGTTTACTGCGTGTTCCAGTAGAACGCCGCTTTCGCCGTGCCCTTCGCGGGCACCGTCAATGCCTTCGACTGGTCGCGGTCCTTGTAGGTCGCATGCACCGTGTAGCGCCCCGGGCGCAGCCTCACGAGCATGTAGGGCCCGCGCGACGCGGTGCTCAACACCTCGCCGTTATGCGCGTCGACGATCCGCACGTGGACGTCGGCTAGATAGTCCGAGCCCGGTCCGGTAAAGCGCAGCGACAACGGCCATTGGCTTTGCGCCTGCTGCAGTGCCTTGGACTCGTCCAGACCGACGCCGCCCGAGACGAACGACACGTCACCTTGTTGCTGGATTTGCGGTAGACCTCCGCCGTTGGCGTTGCCTGCGCTCGTCTGGTCGGCGGTGGTGCCGCCGGTTACTTCGCTCGCCTGCTGCGCGTATGCGCCGCCCGCCAGACCGAGAGTGAGCGCCACGCTGGCCGCGGCGGCTACGATCTTTCGCTGAGTGCGTTGGTCCTTCATCGGTTTGCTCCTTATTGACGTCCTTATCCGTTACCCGTCGATGGGACCGGATTCAATGTGGATGCAACTGCCGTGCCACGCGGCCGCTCGACAGCACGGCGAATCGCCCGCTTCGCACGTCACACGCCGCAAAGCGCCCGGTTTGCGGCTTCCGGCACAGAAAGAAAAATGCCGGTCTGTCTGCAGTAAGTGCAAACAGACCGGCAAGCGTTACTCGATGCTCTTCATCGATCAGTCATGACTGACCGGACGTCGATCAACCCAGATCGACCGGCACGAAAATCTGCGCGTTGTCGCGCTGGATCAGCAACGCGATGCTATTGCCCGCGCCGGAGACCATCTGCTTCAACTGATCGACGCTCGTCACCGGCCGGCCGTTGACGGCGAGAATGACGTCGCCCGGTTGAATACCCGCGCTTTCTGCCGCGCCGCCCGACTGCTGCACGAGAAGACCGTGCGAGATCGAAGCGCTGCTCTTTTCTTCCGGCGTCAGCGGACGCACGGCCACGCCCAGACGGCCTTGCAACTGCGCGGGCTGATCGGTTTTGTCCGAGGCCAGCTTTGCGTCCGACAACGAGCCGATCGTCACCTTCAGATCCTTCGTGCCCTTGTCACGCCACACCTGCACGGTGGCCGTGCTGCCGGGCGCGAGCCCTGCCACCTGCGAAGGCAGCGCCGACGAATCGCCCACCGGATCGCCGTTCACCGACAGAATCACGTCTCCCGGCTGCAACCCCGCCTTCGCGGCAGGACCGTCCGGATCGACCGAGCTGACGAGCGCGCCTTGCGGCTTTTGCATGCCGAACGAATTTGCCAGCGTCTGATTCATGCTTTGCACCGCGACGCCCAGGCGCCCACGGCTCACGTGACCCGTCTTGACGATGTCGTCCTTGACCTTGATCGCTTCATTGATCGGGATTGCGAACGAAAGTCCCTGGAAGCCGCCGGTCTGCGAGTAGATCATGGAGTTGATGCCGATCACCTCGCCTTGCAGATTGAACAGCGGCCCGCCGGAATTGCCGGGATTCACCGGCACGTCGGTCTGAATGAACGGCGTGTAGTTTTCGTTCGGCAGCGAACGCGATTTCGCGCTGATGATGCCGGAGGTCACCGTATTGTCGAAACCGTACGGCGAACCGATCGCGACCACCCACTGACCGACCTTGCTCTGACGCGGATCGCCGATCTTCACTGTCGGCAGACTGCTTGCGTCGATCTTCAGGACGGCGACGTCCGACTGCTTGTCGGCGCCGATCACCTTGGCTTTGAACTCGCGCTTGTCGGTCAGCCTCACAGTGACGACGTTTGCGCCGTCCACCACATGCGCGTTGGTCAGGATATAACCGTCGCTGCTGACGATAAACCCCGAACCGAGGCTCGCGCTCGACTCGTCGGGCGCATCGCCGCCGTCGCCGCCCTGCATGCCCGGCGCGCCGCCAAAGAAGTGCTTGTAGAACTGGTAGAACGGGTCGCTCGGATCGATCGGCAACTGATTGCCGCCGCTCATGCCGCCATTGCCTCCATTCCCGCGCAGTGCCGCGCGCTTCACGACGTGCTTTGCACTGATGTTGACTACCGCCGGTCCGTACGTTTCGACGAGACCGGAGAAATCGGGAATGCCGGTTTTCGCGGCGGCTTCGGCGGGCATCATGGCCGCTTGCGCCGGTGAGATGACCTGGGGCGCGGGCACGTCGCGATGGCCCGCCACATAGCCGGCGGAAAGCGCAACGGCGACAGCCGCTGCAACAGCGCTGCGAGACAAGGTTTTCGCGTTCATCGTGTACTCCTGACTGGAGAAAGAAACTTGGATGTCAGGAAGCGTACGGGGCATCGCTTAAAAGAGTCTTAAGCAGCGACAGATCGTGTTTTGGCCTTCTTTTCAGGGGTTTTTCCGCACCATGCAAATTGAAAGCATCGGTTCAGAAGCGCACGGTAACCTCGAGGCCGCCGGCCGGCGATTCGTCGAGCGACACCGTAGCGTGATGTTGCGTCGCGATTCGCCGGACGATCGCAAGGCCGAGTCCGCTGCCGGCCACATCGGTACGCACGCGATTCTCGCCGGCGCCCGCACGATAGAAACGGTCGAAGACACGCTCGCGTTCGGCAGGCTCGATGCCGGGCCCGCTGTCGGCGATACGCACGACCGGATGACCCTGTTCGACATGCAGGCTCACGTCGACGCGCCCGCCCCGCGGCGTGTACTTGGTCGCGTTATCCACGAGATTGTTGAACATGACCCGCAGCGACTCGGGATCGCCGATCACGGTAGCCGCTTCGCTCGCCTCGATGCCGAGGTCCACGCCACGATTTTCAGCAAGCGGCGCATAGGTCACCACGCAGTCCTGCAACAACGAGCGCAAGTCGACGGCGTCGGTCGCGCCGAGGCCGTCAGGTTCGGAGCGCGCGAGCGCGAGCAGTTGCTCGGCAAGGCGCGTCGCGCGCGTCACACCCGCTTGCAGGTCCGCGAGCGCTTCGCTGCGCGCCGCGTCGTCTTTAGCGCGCGCCACCAGTTGCGATTGAATCTGCACGGCGGCAAGCGGCGTGCGCAGTTCGTGCGCGGCGTCGGCGACGAACGCCTTCTGGATGTCGAGCGCGGTGGCGAGCCGCTGCAACAGCCCGTTCAACGCGCGCACGAGCGGCTGCACTTCGAGCGGCAGGCGCTGATCGGGCAACGGATCGAGCGCCTCGGGATGACGCGCATCGAGCGCGCTCGTCACGCGCCGCAGCGGGCGCAACCCGCGTCCGATGATCACCCACACTGCGAGCCCGAGCGCCGGCAGCAGCACGATCAACGGCCACAACGTGCGCAATGCGACGTCGGCGGCAAGGCGGTTGCGCACCGACAGCGGCTGCGCCAACTGCACGACGTTATCGCCGACGATCGCCCCATACACGCGCCAGTCGCCGCGATCCGTATGCTCGGTCGTGAAGCCCAGTTCAGCGCGCGGCGCGAGCGGCGCCCGAGGACGCGAGTAGTACATCAGCACGCCGTTGCGATTCCAGATCTGCAGCACGATGCCTTCGTCGCCGGTATCGCGCGAGCCGAGCACTTGTGAGAACGGTTCGGACGGCAGAGCCGCGGCGATCTGCTCCAACTGGTAGTCGAACAGTTCATTCGCTTCGGCAAGCGCCTGGCGGTAAATCAGCCAGCCCGCCACGCCGACGCCGAGCAACACGAGCGCAAGCAGCCACACCAGCAATTGACGGCGGATCGAACGCATCGGCTCAGGCTTCCTTGGCAATCATGTAGCCAAGGCCACGCACGTTGCGGATCAGGTCCGCGCCGAGCTTCTTGCGCAGCGCATGAATGTAGACCTCGACGGTATTGCTGCCGATCTCCTCGCCCCAGCCGTACATTTTTTCTTCCAGCTGACTCTTCGAGAGGACGGCGCCCGGTCTGGCGAGCAGCGCTTCGAGCAGCGCAAACTCTCGCGCCGACAAGGCCACCGGCGCGCCGTCGAGCGTGACCTGATGCGACGCGGGATCGAGCGTCAGGTTGGCGTGGCGGATTGTCGAGTCGCTGCGGCCCGACTGGCGACGGATCAGCGCGCGCATACGCGCGCCGAGTTCGTCTAGATCGAATGGCTTGACGAGGTAATCGTCCGCGCCGGCGTCGAGACCCTTCACGCGGTCGGCTACCGCGTCGCGCGCCGTGACGATCAGCACCGGCAAAGCGTGGCCGCGCGCGCGCAACGTGCGCAATACGTCCAGACCGTCGCGCTTGGGCAGTCCGAGGTCGAGCAACACGAGGTCGTAGGGCTGGCTGCCCGCCGCGCTGAGCGCCGCTTCGCCGTCTTCCACCCAGTCGACCGCGAAGCCTTCGCCGCGCAGCGCCTTGCGGACGCCCTCGGCGATCATCCGGTCGTCTTCGACTAGCAAGATGCGCATGGTCCCGTTCCCTCAACATTCGATGATGCCGCATTCTAGCGCCCGCTCTGCGCGTGCGCGCCGTGTGGCGCTTTTTTCACCGCAGCGCGGCGGCATGTCACTACAATGGGCGCTTTGCGTCGCGCGGCGGTTTCGGGCTTGACTCACGTAGTACGCGAGCAATGCGCGCCAGCTCGAATGCCTCAACGCCGCATGCGCAATGACGAACCCGCCGACGCGCTGCGAACCTTCGTGCGGCGCATCTCCACTGCTTTGAATCGCCGCGTGCTGCACGCCCTGACATTTTGCTTTCTCGCCCGTCCATGACGCACGCTTCCCTGTCTTTCGCCGCACGCCATCTTTATCAAGCGGCGCTGCGCTCGCGCTTAACGTCGTCGTTCATCGCACCCTTGTCCGCCCGCTCTGGTTCCGCCGCACCGCGCCGCGCGGCGTCGCACGCGAGTGCATGGCTGCTCGTCTGTGCCGCGCTTGCCGGCGGCGCGTCGCTGCCGCTTGCAGCGCAGGCGCGTGTCAAGGCGGCCCATCCGAGCGTCAACGTCAGCACCGTGTTGCCGCAATCGGTGATGATCGGCTTGCAGCGCGCGCACGTGCCGTTGTCGTCGATCAGCGTGGTTATCGAAAAAGTCGGCGACCGCACGCCGATCGTCGCGCTGAATGCGGGCAAGCCGATGATGCCCGCCTCGACGATGAAGCTCGTCACCACCTACTCCGGTCTGTCTATTCTCGGCCCCGACTACCGCTGGCGCACCAACGCGTACGCAGACGGCACAGTCGACGCCAACGGCGTGCTGCACGGCAATCTGTACATTCAAGGTACGGGCGACCCGAAGCTCGTGCCTGAAGAACTCATCGACCTCGTGCAGAAGATCCACAAGGCGGGGATTCGCGGCATAGACGGCGCACTGGTGCTCGACAAGCGCTACTTCGATCCGTCGACGCGCGATCTGCCGCCGTTCGACGACGACGCGAGCGCGCCATACAACGTCGGGCCGGACCCGCTGCTGTACGCATTCAAGTCGCTGTCGTTCACGTTGACGCCTTCATCGGACGGCACCGTCACCATCGACGTGCTGCCCGCGCTTGCACAGTTGCAGATCGACAATCAGATGCGCGCGGTCAACGGCCCGTGCCGCGGCGAAGCGGCATCCGTGTCGCCCACCGTCACGCCGACGCCGAACGGCACGCTCGTCGCATCGTTCGCCGGCGACTATTCGGTGCGCTGCGGTCCGCGCACCGTCAACGTCGCGGTGCTGGACCACTCGGCGTTCTTCGCGGGCGGCTTCCTTGCTTTGTGGCAGCAGACGGGCGGCACCTTCAGCGGCGCGACGCGTGAAGGCGCCGTGCCCGTCGGCACAAAACTGGTGGCCACGCATCAGGGGCCGGTGTTGTCGGATATCGTTCGCGACATCAACAAGTTCAGCAATAACACCATGGCGCGCAACCTGTTCCTGTCGATCGGAGCGGCTGAAGAAAAAGGGCCTGCGACGCCCGCCAAATCGGCCCGCGCGATCGAGGCGTTCCTGCGGCGTGACAGCATCGACATGGAATATCTGACGCTCGACAACGGTTCGGGCCTCTCGCGCGAGGAGCACATCACCGCGCTGTCGCTCGCCGACCTGCTGCAACGCGCCAACGCGAGCCCTGTCGCCCAGGTGTTCGTGCAGTCGCTGCCGATCGCCGGTGTGGACGGCACCATGCGCAACCGGCTGACCAACCAGGGCGCGGGCGGCAACGCGCAAATCAAGACCGGCACCTTGCGCGACGTGCGGGCGATCGCGGGCTACGTGGCATCGGCGGACGGCAACAGCTACGTGGTAGTGAGCTTCATCAACGATCCGCACTCCGAGGCCGCGCGCGCCGCGCACGATGCGCTGCTCGAATGGGTGTATCAGGGACCGAGCTCGGGCTTCAGCAAAATCTCGGCGCCTGCCGCGGAATCGGCCGGCGTGGCACCGCATGGCAAGCCCAGGAAAAACCCGCGCAAGCGCGAAGCGCATTGAGGATTCCTTCTAGCGAAGGCGGCGCGCGGTGAGACCTTAAGCGTGTACGCTGTCGAGCAGTGTTCGAGACGCGCTGCACGCTCGCACAGCAACACGACAAAACACCGCGGCATATCACGCGGCGACAAGGGACCACGGAGGAAGACACCATGCAATTCGACGCCGAATTGCTGCTGCTCGCCATGGCGCCAGTCTTTCTCGCATGTATCGGCTGGGAGGCGTGGCACCTGCGGCGAACGCGCCCCGGCGCGCGGCTCTATAGCTGGCGCGACACGCTGTGCAACGCAGCGCTCGCGCTCATGCAGCAAGCCGCCGACAAGCTCGCCTGGCTCGCGATCATCCCTGTCTATGCGTTCTTCTACGATCACTACCGCGTCTACACGTGGCACGCAGGCTGGCTTTCGTTTGCCGTGCTGTTCGTCGCGCAGGATCTGCTCTACTACGTGTTTCACCGTTGCAGCCACCGCGTGCGATGGCTGTGGGCCGCGCATGTCGTGCACCACTCGTCGGCACAGATGAATTTTTCGACCGCGTTCCGCCAGAGCCTGATGTATCCGGTGGCTGGCATGTGGCTCTTCTGGATTCCGCTCGCCGTACTCGGGTTTCCGCCGAAGCAGATCGTCGCTATTGTGCTGATCAACCTGGGCTTCCAGTTTTTCGTGCATACGCAGGCGATCGGTAAATTCGGCAGCAGAGCGGGCAACAAGCTCGGCTGGCTTGAGTACGTATTCAACACGCCGTCGATTCACCGCGTGCATCACGCGCGCAATGACCGCTATATCGACCGCAACTACGCTGGCGTGCTCGTGGTCTGGGACCGGCTGTTCGGCAGCTACGTCGACGAGGACCCGCGCGAGCCGCCCGTGTACGGCATCGTGGAGCCGCTCGACACGTATAACCCGCTGAAGGTGACGTTCCACGAATGGGCGTCGATGGCGCGCGACTTCGCGAGCGTGCACGGCGCGCGCAACAAGCTGCGTGCGCTTTTCGCACCGCCCGCGTGGGCGGCCGACTATCACGCGCGTATCAGCTGCGGCTCAACGGCTACGCTTGCGCGCGCAACCATCGACGATAACAACGATACGGCCGCGTTTTCCGCACGACGCAGACCGTAGAAGATTCTGTAAGCTGTCGTCACGCCGCCGACGCGGTGGACGCAGCCTGCAATATATGGCGCAAGGGCCAAACATACGAGGAGATGTAGTCAACATGAAGCACACAGCATCGAGGAAACAGCATTGGTTGCGCCTCTCGCAAACCGCCATCGCGAGCGCGGCGTTTGCGCTGCTCGCCGCGTGCGGCGGTGGCAGCGACAATAACAACAACGCCAGCAGCACGCCTGCGGGCGGCGTCAAGTTGCAAGTCGTTTCGTTCGGCGACAGCCTCTCGGACGCCGGCACCTATTCGCCGGTGATTCAGGGCAGCTTCGGCGGCGGCCGCTTCACGACCAATCCGGGCGAAGTGTGGACGCAGAAAGTGGCCGAGTATTACGGCGATACCTTGAAGCCGGCATACCTCGGCGGCTTTGGCCAGCCGCTGGTCGCAACGGGCGGCTACGGTTATGCGCAGGGCGGCTCGGACGTCGTCAATGCTCAAGGCAAAGGCTGGGCGCCTAACAACATGGCGGCCACGACGGTGCCCATCGTGACCCAGGTCGCGAACTACCTCGGTGCCCATTCGAGCTTCAACCCGAATCAGCTGGTGCTCGTGAACGGCGGAGCGAACGACATCTTCCAGTTCGCGGAAAACACCGCTAACCTGACCGCGCTCGGCACCGCGCTACAGACGCAATACCCGCTGCTCGTGCAGGCAGGCAAGCTGCCGAACACGCAGGCAGGCCAGGTCGCGTTCATCGTCGGCTATCTGCAGCAGCTGTCTAACCCGCAGGTCGCTCAGGCCGCCGCCCAACTGGCCGCGCAAGTCAAAACCATTGTTGGCGCGGGTGCGACCCACGTGGTGGTCTCGACTGTGCCCGACATCGGCAATACGCCGCTTGGCGTCGCGTCCAACGCGAAGACACCGGGCTCCGCCGCGCTGCTGTCGGGAATCGCCGCCGCGTATAACTATCTCTTCGTTCAGAACCTCACGGCGCTCGGCCTCGTGGGCACGGGCAAAGTGATCGTGGTCGATGCGTTCGCGTGGCAGGATCAGCAGTTGCCGAACTACAAGGCGCTCGGCTTCACGGTGTCCAACACCGACACTGCGTGCAACCTGAGCGCGATGCAGGCCAACGCAACGGCCTACGCCCGAGCCAATCCCGCCGCGACGAACGGCCTGACTCCGGAGCAGTACGGCAGCCAGTTCGCCTCTTCGCTGTTCTGCTCGCCGCAAACCTACACGGTGGCCGGCGCCGACCAGACCTACATGTTCGCGGACACGGTCCACCCGAGCACGCACATGCACGCGTTGTTCGCGCAGTATGTCCAGCAGCAGATCGCGGCGACCGGGCTCGGTAAATAAGTGGAGTTTGGAGACCGCGCGTGACGCGGTCTTTAGCTGCGAACGTTGGAATGCGAAACGCCTGGCTGATCGACTGTGTGAGCGTGTCGATTGCAGTCAGGCGTTTTTTATTCCGCGCTTCTCCGCTACTCTGGAGCGCTTCGGGAGACGTGAGAGTTCAGGCGTGGCTTTGCGCTTCGAACGCCGCTGCCGCGCGGCCCAGGCGGTCGTTCACGGCGATCCATTCGATCGTATCCGGCAACTTCTCGATCAAGATGCGCGTGACGTCGGCACGATCGAGCGCCCGCAGCAAGCCGTATAGCTCGCGGGCATACACGTGCGGATCTTCCGGCGCCGCAATGAAATGCACGCCTTCGGCGTCGGCCCAATGCCCCGCGCGCGAAGCGCGGGCAACCAGCGCAACGCGCTCGCCCGGCTCGCGGGCGGCCAGCACCGGTTCGAGCGCGGTGAACGACAACAGCGCCAACGGCGTGCGAGGCGCGTAGTGCGCCTTCAGCGTTCCGGACGCGCGCGGCGCCGTTGCGTCGGAGCCGTCGGGAAGGCGCGGCGCTTCACCGAGCACGTCGGCGATGTCTTGCGGCGTGACGCGGCCCGGTCGCAGCAAGGCGGGAAAACCACGCGACAAATCGACGATTGTCGATTCGATGCCGACGTCGGACGCGCCGCCGTCCAGCACATGAATCGCGCTGCCGAACTCCTCGCGGACATGTTGTGCGGTGGTCGGACTTACGTGCCCAAAGCGATTCGCCGAGGGCGCCGCGACGCCGCCATGTCCGTCGCGCAACGCGCTGAACGCCTGCAGCAACGCTTGCGCTACGGGATGCGAAGGACAGCGCAGTCCAACCGAATCCTGCCCGCCGCTGACCGCCGAGGGTATGCGGGCGGCGCGCTTCAGGATGAGCGTGAGCGGCCCAGGCCAGAACGCGTCGATCAAACGCTGCGCTTCCTGAGGCAAATGCTCGACCCAGTAGTGCGGATCGCCTTGCGGAGCCAGATGCACGATCACCGGATGATTCGCCGGCCGGCCCTTCGCCGCATAAATGCGAGCCACCGCGTCTGGGTTCTCCGCGTCGCCGCCGAGCCCGTAGACCGTCTCCGTAGGAAACGCGACGAGACCGCCTGCGTCGAGCAGCGCCGCTGCGTGCTCGATTTGCGCGGCGCTCACGGGCAGCGCATTGGCGGCGTCTGCACCGGGTTGGGCGGGTTGCTGTCGATCGGGCATGGCTTGCGCGTCAGCTCGTGGCGATGTGCAGCAGCCGCGCACAGTCGCGCCCCGCCGTGCGTGCTTCTTCGAGCGTCGCAGCCGTGAAATTCACATGGCCCATCTTGCGGCCGCAACGGGCTTCTTCCTTGCCGTACAGATGCAAACGCGCCGCCGGCATCGCCGCGACCTCGTGCCATGGCGGCGTGACCGACGCGCCCTTCGGGCCGTCCGGGAACCAGACGTCGCCGAGAATGTTCAGCATGACTGCCGGCGAATGCTGACGGGTGTCGCCGAGCGGCATGCCGGTCATTGCACGTACCTGTTGTTCGAACTGGCTGGTCGCGCAGGCGTCGACGGTGTAATGCCCGGAGTTGTGCGGACGCGGCGCCATTTCATTGGCCACGAGCGAGCCGTCTTCGAGGATGAAGAATTCGACACACAGCACGCCGACATAGCCGAGCTTGTCCGCGATTTGAAGCGCGGCTTGTTGCGCCTGCTCGACGAGTGTGGCGCTTGCGTCCGGCGCCGGAACGATGGTGTGCGACAGCACGCCGTCGCGATGCGTGTTTTGCGCGAGCGGGTATACGACCGAAGCGCCGCTCGCCGCGCGCGCGATCAGCGCGGAAACCTCGAACTTCAGCGGCAAGCGCTTTTCCAGCACGCACGGCACGCCGGCGAGCGACGCATACGCCTCGCGCACTTCGGCGGCATTGCGCACGCGAACCTGGCCCTTGCCGTCATAACCCATGCGAGCCGTTTTGAGGATGCCGGGCAGCACGGCTTCGAGCTTCGCATCGTCAAGCGCGGCGAGCGCGTCCGACGAATCGATCACCACGTGCGGTGCGACCGTCACGCCCGACGACGCGATGAAGCGCTTCTCGGCAATGCGATCCTGGGCCACGGCGACGCATCGGCCAGCCGGGCTCACGAACGTGGTCTTCGCGAGGAAGTCGAGGCTCGCGGCCGGCACGTTCTCAAATTCGGTCGATACCGCCGCGCATAGCCGCGCGAGTTCGGTCAGCGACGCTTCATCGTCGTAGGCCGCGCGCAGATGGCGGTCGGCGACCGAGCCGGCCGGGCTGCTTTCATCCGGATCGAGCACGGCGACGCGGTAGCCCATTGCCTGAGCGGCAAAGCAGAACATGCGGCCGAGCTGGCCGCCACCAACCATGCCGAGCCATGCGCCGGGCAAAATCGGTGAAACCGGTGTGTTGTCTGGGTTCATCTTAGTGGTCGGTCGCGACCGGGTGTGCCTGCAGTCCTGCAACTCCTGCAATGGCAACCGTCCGGCCGGTGGGTCTGACAGGGGACTTCGTGTATCAATCGAGCCGTTACTGAGCCTGTTTTCAGCAGGTGCATCGACCCATTTCCCGGCGCGCGCTTACAGCGCCGGCAATACCATTGCGTGTGCCGCTTCGTTCTGGCGCACGCGGAACGCCGCAAGCTTCTCGGCATATTCGCCGCTCGTGCCGCTCAGAATAGAGACCGCGAACAGCGCCGCATTCGCCGCGCCCGCTTCGCCGATCGCAAACGTGGCGACGGGCACGCCTTTCGGCATCTGCACGATCGAGTGCAACGAGTCGACACCCTTCAGATACTTGCTCGCCACCGGCACGCCGAGCACCGGCACCGTGGTCTTGGCCGCCAGCATGCCCGGCAGATGCGCCGCGCCGCCCGCGCCCGCGATGATCGCGCGGATACCGCGCTCGCGCGCGCTTTCAGCATAGGCGAACATTTCGTCCGGCATGCGGTGCGCGGAGACGACCTTTGCCTCGTAGGGCACGCCGAATTCCTGCAGGATCGCGACGGCGTTCTTCATTACTTCCCAGTCGGAACTGGAGCCCATCAACACGCCGATAACCGGCGCGCTATGCGTGTGGGCGGTCTGTGCTTCACTCATCTTGCGGCTTCCTTTTCTCGAACGGCGCGGATCTGGTCAGGCGAGCTTCTGCCCGGTCAGGCGTTCGAGCGCTTCCTGGTATTTCTCGCCCGTCTTCTGGATAACGTCGTCCGGCAGCTTCGGCGCGGGCGGCTCTTTCGCCCAGTCCTGTGTTTCCAGCCAGTCGCGCACGAACTGCTTGTCGAACGACGGCGGATTGGTGCCGACCTGATACTGGTCGGCCGGCCAGAAGCGCGACGAATCGGCGGTGAGCGCCTCGTCCATCAAGTACAGCTTGCCGTGGTTGTCCAGACCGAACTCGAACTTCGTGTCGGCGATGATGATGCCGCGCGTGGCGGCGTAATCCGCAGCTTCCTTGTACAGCCTGATCGAAATGTCGCGGATCGTGGCCGACAGCTCGGTGCCGATGCGACGCTCCATGTCGTTGTACGTGATGTTTTCGTCGTGATGGCCCATCTCGGCCTTGGCTGCCGGCGTGAAGATCGGCTCAGGCAGTTTTTGCGCGTTTTGCAGACCAGCCGGCAATTCGACGCCGCACACCGAACCCGTGGCCTGGTAATCTTTCCAGCCGCTGCCGGCCAGATAGCCGCGCACCACGGCTTCAACGAGGATCGGCTCGAGGCGCTTCACGACGACCGCGCGGCCCTTGACCTGCTCGACTTCGTCCGCCGCCACAACCGATTCCGGCGCCACGCCGGTCAGGTGATTCGGCACCACGTGCTTGAGCTTTTCGAACCAGAAGTTCGCCATTTCGTTGAGCACGCGCCCCTTATTCGGGATCGGCTCGCCCATGATGACGTCGAACGCCGACAGACGGTCGGTCGTGACGATCAGCAACTGGTCGTTGCCCACTGCATAGTTGTCGCGGACTTTTCCGCGGCCGAGCAGCGGCAGCGAGCGGAGCGTGGATTCGTAGAGGGTAGACATCGTCGTGGTTCGCTAAAAGTAAGGCAAAAAGTGTGACCGGAACAAAAGGGAAACGCCGTTCCCCGGATGATGCGGGAACGGCGATCTAACGACAACCTGGCCAGACGGCCAGGTGTAGAGCCTGCGCTAACGCAAATACCGCTTAGCGGACGACCTGCGCAAGCTCGCCCGACTTGTACTTCTCCGCGATTTTATCAAGCGAAACGGGCTTGATCTTGCCAGCCTGGCCTTCGCAGCCGAATTGCGTGTAGCGCTCGATACAGATCTTCATCGCAGCTTCACGCGCCGGCTTCAGGTAATCGCGCGGATCGAACTTGCCCGGATTGGTCGCCATGTAGCGGCGAATTGCGCCGGTGATCGCGAGACGCAGGTCGGTGTCGATGTTGACCTTTCGCACGCCGTGCTTGATGCCTTCCTGGATTTCCTCGACCGGCACACCGTAGGTTTCCTTCATGTCGCCGCCGAATTCGCGGATTTCCGCGAGCAGTTCCTGCGGCACCGACGACGAACCGTGCATCACGAGGTGCGTGTTCGGAATGCGCTGGTGAATTTCCTTGATGCGCTGGATCGACAGAATGTCGCCCGTCGGCTTCTTGCTGAACTTGTATGCGCCGTGCGACGTGCCGATTGCGATTGCGAGCGCATCGCACTGCGTCAGCTTGACGAAGTCGGCGGCCTGCTCAGGATCGGTCAGCAATTGCTCGCGGGTCATGGTGCCTTCCGCGCCGTGGCCGTCTTCCTTGTCGCCCTTCATGGTTTCCAGCGAGCCGAGCACGCCGAGTTCCGCTTCGACCGTCACACCGATCGAATGCGCGGCTTCCACGACCTTGCGGGATACATCGACGTTGTACTCGTACGAAGCGACCGTCTTGCCGTCGGCTTCGAGCGAGCCGTCCATCATCACGCTCGTGAAGCCGCTGCGGATCGCCGCCATGCAGACCGCCGGCGACTGGCCGTGGTCCTGGTGCATCACGACGGGAATGTGCGGATAGGACTCGACCGCTGCTTCGATCAGATGGCGCAGGAACGCTTCGCCCGCGTACTTACGCGCGCCAGCGGAAGCCTGCATGATGACCGGCGCATTGACCTTGTCGGCCGCCGCCATGATCGCCTGCACCTGCTCCAGGTTGTTCACGTTGAATGCCGGAAGGCCGTAGCCGTTTTCAGCGGCGTGGTCCAGCAGTTGACGCATTGATACGAGAGGCATGCTGTAACTCCTTAGATTGAAACGAATTCTTGTGCCGCCGGCATCTTGTGGGCGATCTTGTCGCGAAGCAAGTTGCATACCCGTGCGCACCTGTTCATTCACGCCATGCACGCAATCGCGGCGGGTGCACCGCCTCTCGCGGGCCTGACAACCTGCTTCGTTCGATCCAGCCAGTACCGGTCATGCGAATCTGTCGACCGGAGTCGCGCTTTAGCGCGTTACTCCGGTCCCATGCAAAGCTGTCGATCGGAGTTCGCGCTTTAGCGCGTTACTCCGATCCCATGCAGGGCGGTCAACCTGGGCGGGTGCGACTCACTCACCCCGGTCCGCCGGGCACGCGATCAATACGGCTCGCCGACCCGCACGATCTTCAGCGTGTTCGTGCCGCCGGCCTGCCCCATCGGCTCGCCGACAGTCAGCACGACCATGTCGCCACGCGACGCGTACCCCTTGCTGACCACCGTCTCCAACGCCTGTTGCAACGCGGTGTCGCGGTCGGTGTTGGTGTCCAGATGCAGCGAGGTCACGTTGCGGTACAGCGCCATTGCCCGCTCGCTGCCGACCCGCGGCGTGAGCGCGAAGATCGGCACGTGCGTCCAGTGACGCGACATCCACAGCGCGGTCGAACCCGATTCGGTCAACGCGACGATCGCCTTCGCGCCAAGGTGAAACGCCGTGAAGAGCGCGCCCATGGCGATCGACTGGTCGATGCGCGTAAACGTGCGATCGAGGAAATCCCGGTCCAGCTCCGACTGCTCGGACTTCTCGGCTTCGACGCAGATCGCGGCCATTGTCTCGATGGTCTGCACCGGATACTTGCCCGCAGCCGATTCCGCCGACAGCATGACCGCGTCCGTACCGTCCAGGACCGCATTCGCGACGTCCGACACTTCGGCGCGGGTCGGCACCGGCGCGTAGATCATCGACTCCATCATCTGCGTCGCGGTGATCACGAATTTGTTCGACTCGCGCGCCATACGAATCATCCGCTTTTGCAGCGCGGGGACTGCGGCATTCCCCACTTCCACGGCGAGATCGCCGCGCGCGACCATGATGCCGTCGGATGCGTCGAGAATGCCTTGCAGTGCAGGAATGGCTTCGGCGCGCTCGATCTTGGCGATCATCTTCGGCTTGATACCGTAAGGTGCGCCGGCGATGTTCGCCAGCTGGCGAGCCATTTCCATGTCGGTCGCGTTCTTCGGGAACGACACCGCGACAAAATCGACGCCGAGCGACATGGCCGTGCGGATGTCTTCCATGTCCTTCGCGGTCAGCGCGGGCGCCGACAGACCGCCGCCCTGGCGGTTGATGCCCTTGTTGTTGGACAGGTCGCCGCCGATCTTCACGATCGTATGAATCTCGTTGCCGATCACGCGCTGAACGTTCAGCACGATCAGGCCGTCGTTGAGCAGCAGCACGTCGCCCGGCTTCAGGTCGCGCGGCAAGTCCTTGTAGTCGAGACCGGCGCGCTCCTGGTTGCCGAGCTCGCAGTCGGCGTCGAGGATGAACGGCTCACCCGCGACGAGCGAAACCTTGCCGTTTTCGAATTTGCCGACCCGGATCTTCGGGCCTTGCAGGTCCGCCATGATGGCGACCTCGCGGCCCGCCTGGCGAGCCGCCTCGCGCACGAATTCGGCGCGCTGGCGGTGGTCGTCGGCCGTGCCGTGCGAGAAATTGAGCCGCACCACGTCGGCGCCTGCCTGAATCATTTGCAGCAGGATCTCCGGCGTGCTGGAAGCCGGTCCGATGGTAGCGACAATC